>JAEIGA010000102.1_pt1 | contig 114696 bp, 88 predicted proteins | sample 9270691 | NCBI WGS metagenome assembly JAEIGA01 (sample SAMN17057246, study PRJNA624740) | gut metagenome | biome: biome; isolation source: fecal sample | host: Bos grunniens | place: China: Xizang | collected 2019 | reverse complement strand
GCCAGTAGCAAGCGACACCTTTTCAAGTCCGTTATTGCTGTTGATAACAGCGAACGAACCATCGTGACTCAAAGTTACTTGAGCAACTTCAGTTCCTTGAGGAAGAGCTACCTTAGTAGCTGAACCTACATTAAGAAGCTGAGCAGATGCAACAGAACTTGCGAGCACTGCGATTGAAAGTAATACCTTTCTCATCTTCAGTTAGTTTTTAGTTAGTTTTTTAGGATTAATTATGAAAAAAATAGTTGTCTTGATAATAATCCTCAAAATTAAGGAAATTTAGATTAAATAACAAATTCAGCCACAAAAAAAGGCAAATAGAGCATAAGGTTGAACGCCAGTACTCTATTTGCCTTAAATTTTCCTCGAAATTATGTGCACGATTAGTGCTTCATTTCCACTTTTTGTGTTGGTGGCAACTCGCTATTTCTACGGTCAACAGCCTCAACCACTCTATCAGCAAGTGTCATAAATGCTGCACCACTCACCGAGTTTTGAAGTACCACTGGCACACCATCATCACCACCCTTACAAATTCCTGCCACAAGAGGTATCTGTCCGAGCAATTCTACGCCAAGTTTTTCAGCAAGTTCCACGCCACCATCTTTGCCGAAAATGTAATATTTTTCGTCTGGGTGAGCAGCTGGTGTGAACCAAGCCATATTTTCCACAAGACCAAGGATAGGCACATTCACTGCATCGCTTTGGAACATACTTATACCCTTGCGAGCATCGGCAAGTGCCACTTGTTGTGGAGTCGACACCACGATAGCACCTGTGATACCCAATGTTTGCACAAGTGTCAAATGGATATCGCTTGTTCCTGGAGGCATATCGATAACGAAATAGTCAAGTTCGCCCCAATTAGCCTCGCCAATGAGTTGCTTTAGCGCATTGCTTGCCATACCACCGCGCCACAACACAGCCTTTTCTTTGTCGACAAGAAATCCTATCGAAAGCACCTTCACGCCATACTTTTCGAGTGGAGTAATAAGGTTTCGGCCGTCCACTTCTTCCATATACACTGGGGCATCTTCAAGACCAAACATAAGTGGTGCTGAAGGACCGAAAATATCGGCATCAAGCAAGCCCACTTTATAGCCTTTTTGTGCAAGCGACACTGCAAGATTGGTAGCAACGGTAGATTTACCCACACCACCTTTGCCCGACGACACTCCGATGATATTTTTCACACCTGGAAGCATCTTTGGAGGAGCCGAAGGCATTGCCTTGCGAGTTTTCACTGCGATATTGCCTTTTATTTCTACTTCTTCAGAAATGTAGGTATTGATAGCCACTTCGGCAGCACGCACCACCGACTTGATAAATGGGTCGGTAGGTTTGTCGAATATCAACGAGAATGAAACCTTGTTGCCGTCGATGCGTATATCGTCCTCAACCATACCGCATTCAACGATATTTTTTCCATTTCCTGGGTAACGCACATTTTTAAGTGCGTCGAGTATCAAATTAGGATATAATCTTTCCATTTTTCTTAGTTATTCTTCGTTATTTTCATCTTCCAACAACTGTGGACATTGAATGTGGCCACGCGAGAAGCTACGATAAGTATCTTCTTCGATCTCGATGTCGGGCTCTTGAAGTTGAGTCGTGTGATCGAGGTGGAATTTGATATATTTTATAGTCAAACCTCTATCAAGCCATTGTTGTTCGTAGAAGGTCTTAATTTCAAGAATATCATCTACGATGTCGCTATGATACAAGTCGGAAGTATTCACCTCGGTAGGCATATTATTGAGCTTCACAAGCGCATCGGTGTAGGTGTAGAGGAATGGACTATCGGTCTTGAGATGCACGATACCATCGGCTACAAGAATCTCTCTATACAAATCCAAGAAACGGCTCGATGTGAGACGCTTACGCACTTTCTTCATTTGTGGGTCAGGGAAGGTAATCCATATTTCGCTCACCTCACCTGGCTCAAAGAAACGAGTTATCAGCTCAATATTTGTGCGAAGGAATGCCACATTTGAGATACCTTCTTTCACTGCCGACTTGGCTCCTGTCCACATTCTCGCGCCTTTAATATCCACTCCGATATAGTTCTTTTCGGGGAATCGGCGAGCCAATCCCACTGCATATTCGCCCTTGCCACAACCGAGCTCAAGCACTATCGGATTATCGTTTTTGAAGAAATCGCTTTTCCAACGACCTTTCAACGGAAATCCATCTCGTTCCACTACTGCAAACGGATATTGGAACACATTGTCAAATGTTTCCATCTCAGCAAATTTCTTCAGTTTGTTCTTTCCCATTGTCTTTTATTGTTTTATCAATTTTATAGTCTTTGTTATATTTCCTGCAAACTTCATCAGCGCCACATACACATTGCTTTGATAGCCTGACATATCAATTGTAGCGCTCATTGATTGTGGTGCCACCATCACGCATCGCATGCCCTTCATGTCATACAATTCTACCATTTCGATGTCTCTATTGGCGTTAATCACAAGTGTTTCACCCGCAAAATATGCCTTACAATCGAATGATGCAACAATATTGTCAACTCCCGAGGCTTCTCCTACGATATTGAATTCGCACCATTGGTCGGCTGCTCGATACAATTCGACACAATCAATTGGCACTCCCAAAGTAACAGCGCTCTGATCGACACCAAACCACACATCCTCGCCAAGCAATGGCACTTCGGTCGACAACGCACTCATGCTGGTAAGAGCTGTATCGCAAGCAAAGGCATATCGCCCTATTTCGGTAACGGTTGATGGCAGTTTCACTCGTGCCAGATTCCCGCTGGCAAAGAATGCGCCCTCGCCTATCGTAGTTACTCCCTCGCTCAAGGCTATTCGGCTGCTATTCGTGCCCATAAACGCCCAATCACCGATGGTCGTTAAGTTTGAGAAGTACGACATCTCAAAATTAGGTATCGAGGTCGACGCAAAGGCTTCCTCTCCCACACTCTCAAGCATAGACGGATGCTCATAACACAATGCCTTCAACGACTCACAGCCCGAGAATGTTCCTGCGGGTATAGTTTTCACTGATGCACCTAAATGCACAGTGTCCAATGCCACACAATCGGCAAACACGCGTTCGCCCATTTCGCAATCTATCGACAATCGGTTCAAGCTAACCCATTTCATGCCCACACAGCGCATAAATGCTCCGTCGCCCACCGATTTTACATTAGCCTCCAATGTAACTCGGTCGAGTGCATCGCAACCACTGAACGCATATCGTCCCACCGAAATTATCGTCGATGGCAATTCAATCGTTTTAATCTGCTTACAGCCAGCAAATGCACCTTCGCCTATCGAACTCAATTCGGCAGGCAGCTTTACCGAGATATATTCCTTCCCAATGAAGCAATAATCGGGCAAATGGTTCTCTGCATAGCTACACACATCGCTAAAACAAGGCTCAGTAAGTTTGCAAGGCATTATCTTAGCGCCACTGAGGTCGAGAGTTTGGAGTGCATCGAGTTGTGACGCAATGAATTTAAGGTCGCGGGCATCGATTTCGCCTTTCACCACCAATTCAGTCGCGTCTTTGTCGTCAACAAGCAACGACAATGTTCCTGCCACACAGTTATCCACCTCAACGGCGTAACCATTAAGCAGTCCCACAAGTGTACACACTACTATCAATATCAACCTCTTAGTCAATATCATAATCGGTTGTCGATATGTAACACATTTTGTACCACAAGCAAATCGCGAATTTCACTGCGATTCACTTCCATATCATCATATTTTGGATTCTCCGAGCGAAGTATCACCTTGTCGGGATTCTCGTGACGACGCACATACTTAACCATGCGAAAATCATCGAGCACCACAACATATATCTGTCCCCAAAATATCTGCGAGAAATTGGACAATTCACGCACAGCAATGAGGTCGCCATTCTTAATCACAGGACTCATGCTATCGCCACTCACGCGCACTATGCGACAATCGGGGCTAATGCTTGGCATATTCACCGCACCCACGATATGCTCGTCGGCAAATAGCATTGAGCGACATTGTCCGCCTGCCGTTACATCTATATCGTAGATTGGAGTGCCTTTCATTGCCTTGAGCTCGCTCTCGTCAACGACAAGATTGGCAACAGCGCCACCCGAATGCTTGGCAAATGGAACATCGGTTCCGTCCTTGAGCCACGCCTTCGATACGCCCATATTTATGACTATCTTATTCACCAACGACTCACTGATTGGCAAGCGACCATTCAAATGCTTCGACAAGTTGCTCTGGTCGCAACCTATCTTTTCGGAAAACTCGCCTTGAGTCATTCGCATTTCGCGAATAAGATACTTTATTCGTTCTATTATATCTTTGTTAGCCATTCTTTTTATGCCAATTTCTAAATCGAGTGCAAGTTACCACTTTTTTGGCACTCCACCAAATCTAAATTGGTAAAAAACCCAAATCATTTGTTTATGCACCTGCTAACTTATCTTTAAGATCTTTATATTCAGTTTGGGTTATTTCACCTTTTTCTAAAGCCTCATCTAATTTTAAAGATGCTTCCACCTTGCTAACATATGATAAACCTCCATCTGGTGATCTTTCGGGCTCTATATCCATATCTACACCATGAGATGTTGCTTCTGCCATAAAATCAGCAGCTCTTTCATCATACATATTTCCCTCATTACCCGTAAATGAAATTTGAGATAAATCCTCTGCATCTCCTTCGCTTAATAAATAATCTGCAAGTTTAGAATCAGAATCTAAGCTATTTATATTGCCATCAAAATTTAGTCCTAAATCACCAAAAGTCAAATCCCCAATAGAGAAATTGTCGCCTCCAGAAAACCCTCCTGCAAAGAAGAACGCGCTTATAATTTTTACAGATCCCAAAATGCCTCTTGCAATTTCAGCTCTTTCTCGTTTTTTCCTAATTGCAATCCTTTGAGCCTTATAAAACCTTGTTTTTGAATATTCTTCAATCTCAGCATTTAAAGATTCGGCATACATCAGAAGATTGTAAATCATTTCTTCTTGTGAATGTGATAACTTATTCCCTATCAATGATTCACCTTCCAAATCAATTGTAGTACCAAAATGACGAGAAGAAGAAACGCTAATTTTCTCAATTGGGAAAACACGACCCAAACAGTTTTTCACCATTGGATAGCGATCCTTTATAAAATTAGGAGTAGATTCTGGAAAATGTTCGCCTAATATTGAAAGATATGCTCTTCTTGAATGAATACAATAAGTAGCATATTTTCTTGGACCAAACCACTCTTCATCGTTTTCGATTGCGACAGTACGCCATTTACCATTTATACACATCTGAGCAATGCATGCTTGATCCAAATCATAGCCCTCAGTTTTTTTGTGCATTTCATAATAAATATCATATTTTTCACCTTTCTGCGAAAAATTATGGCAAGGAGCTTCATACAAAGAGTTGTGTTTAAAATTTGTGCGCATAATAATAATTTTCTTCAAAATTAATCATTTATATTCATAACATCCTAATTATATGAGCAAAAAAAGAATCTCGACGATTACGCCGAGATTCTCATTATTATGTCAATCAAGTTTTACTTATTACATAACTTGTTTTGTTGCCTTTGCACCTTGCTTCTTGATGAAGACACCATTTTCAGGTTGAGCTACCTTGATACCTTCCAAGTTGAAGAATTCTACCGGTGCATTTTCGTCAACGAAGTTTTCTTCAACACCTGTTGGATAGAAGTAAACCACATTTGATTCAGCACTTTCTACGCCATCCTTCACTGCAGTTACCACATACTTACCTTCAGCTGGGTTAACCACTGCAAATTCAGTAGCAGCTACACCTTCGGCAACAAGAGCCTTGTTGCAATATACATTGTAAGTTACACCTTCTTCGGCAGCCTTCACGCTTGCATCCTTAATAGTTGCATTGTTGTCAGCCTTTTGAAGAACACCTTCGATGCGCCAGTTACAAGAGATATCGCTATCATTGTACATTGACTTCCAAGAGTAAGCCGATGCCGAAATCATATCGCAACAACCAGGGTTTGAAGCAGGACCTGCATCAGCTACGAACACTGCTGTACCTGATGAGAATGAACATACATAACCGATACTTAGTTCAACACCCTTCTTAACCTTGATAGGCTTGTTCAAACGAACCTTATTCCAACCAGCTTGCAATTCATCCAATGAGATAGGTTGAGCATATTCGATTGTTGTACCATGCATTACGATAGCTGAGATGCTATTCAACTGGTTGGTTGCAATCTTGAAGTTGATGTGAGTAAGTTCCATACCGTCATATTTAGCCACTGTGTCAAGAGGGAACTTAACAGCAATGTAAGCCTTAGTTTGACCTGTCATACGATAAGCAACATCAGTTGTTTCATCACCTACTGCATAAGTAAGTACCTTAGCTTCCGATGCAGCTGCCCATTCAAGATTCAACTTGTTATCGGCATATTCACCCTTCAAATCGAATGGAGCATCAGTCTTTTGAGGAATTGCATAGTTAACTACTACGCTTTCTGATAGAGCCGATTCCCAACCATTATCAAAGATTGCCTTAACATTGTATTGGAAGCCACCATAGTTAGGAAGCACTTCGCTAAATTCAGTAGCTGTAGTTTCCTTAATCAATTCAAGGTTACGATATACTTCAAACTTCACTGCCTTTGGAGTAGCAGCCTTAGGAGCAGCAACAGCCTTAGTAGACACTGTGCTCATAGCACGCTCTTCAGCTCCTACACCCACTTCTACATCCATCACTGGAGCTACATTCTTCACCAAGTTCTTAGCCTTCAAAGTTGAGCTCTTGCTTAGCAATGCTGGAGTTGAGCCATCGATTGCAGTAGCGTTAGCACCGATTACGATATTGTAGTTGTTGTAGCTTGAGTTAAGTGTACCAAGTTTCATCCACTTAGCACCGTCAGTAATACTGATCATCGCACCATTTGTTACAAGTGGACCTTCGTCAAGGATGATTGGGCTTGTACCAGCTGGAGCTTCTACCTTATAAGCAATATAGAAGTCGCTTGTTTCAGTGATAGGCACTGGAGTTTCAAGTTCTACTGTATAGATTGCAAATGGTTCGATTTCGTCTTCCTTGAAATTCAATTCTGATAGAGCAACACCCTTAGTAGTGTAAACACCTACGCTGAAGTCACCCACCTTTTCAGCAAGTACAATTTGCAACTTAGAGATTTGGTAACCTACGAATGGAGCAAGTTCTGCAGTTGTGAAGCGAGTACCATACATCATTGCCATTTCTTCATCGAAACCTACCATATAAGTTGGAGTACCATAGTGAGCAAGTTCGATATCCATGTTCCACTTCATATTCATCTTACCTGTTGCATTGTCAAAGTTGTAAGATTGAATATTTGGTGCGTTATATACTACAGGAAGAGCAAATTTCAAGTCCTTTGTAACCATTTCTGATTCCAAACCATTGTCACTCTTTGCTACTAAGCCATAAGTGTAAGTACCAGGAGCTGTAACTTCGTCGTTATATGTTGTTGTAGCAACATTTGTAGCTATCTTTTCGCCATTGCGATAGATGTCATAACCAGCAATCTTATAAGTTGGAGCCGATGGAGCATCAACTTCAGCAGTCATCATCCAGTTACCATTGATATCACCATCTGCAAGAGTCTTCCAATATGGTTTAGTGTTTTCAAGACCGCTTGATGATTGACTTGAAGTAGAGAATTGACTACCCTTTGTACCTACCGACTCTGATGTATCGATTGTGATAGGTTTTAGACCTGCTGCGTGTGTAATATATAGACCATAAGAATAAGTTGCGCCTTGTTCGATTTCTACAGGCTTCTTCAACTCAAATCTTGACCATTCACCAGGAGTGATACCAGAAACAAGAACCCTAGGAGCGATTTCTGAGTAAACAAATTGTCCATCCTTCATCACCCACATGATAACGCTTGTTACAGCTGTTGATAGGTGTACATTGATAGCCTTGATCTTTGCGCCAGCATAGCTCACAAGGTCGTTAGGATACAAATCATTCTTGATCCACACCACTGGGTTAGTCTTTGATGTAGCACCGATTGATGTAGATTTTTCTTTGTTACACCATGTCAATTCTTGTGGAGCAAGCATTGGAGCATTCCAGTTCAATTCAGCCTTGAAGCCTTCTACCGAAGTAGATGAGAAGCTTGGTGTTGGGAAGCTGTTTGTTACAGCCTTTGTATTAGCCTTAACCGACTTAGATTTACCTTCGTTTGAGCCATACACTGCTGCTACTTCAAATGTGTGTGAACCATCAGCAAGAGCAGTTACTGTAAATGTTTCTTCTTCTACCAACGCACTATTTACCTTAGCACCGTCGCAATATACATTATATCCTTCAGGAGCAGTTGTAGCCTTTTCAGCATCGTTCTTGATGTAAGCTGTCAATAGGTAGTTTCCATAACCTGAGTTTGACCAGTTCACACCGTCATAAGAATACATATCACCCTTACCGAAATAAGTTGGTGCGCCGTCGTCCTTGATAGCACCCATCGACATGTTGTCGCCATATTCCATCTTTAGGGCAAACATTACTTCTGTGTTAGCAGGGATAGTGTAAGGAGTTGTTAGAGCATATTTTCTCCAACGGTCCTTGATATAACCAGTAACATCAAGTGGTTCTGAATACACTTCTTTTCCATTTTCATAGATGAAGAATGTAAGATTCACCATCTCACGGTATTCATAATAACCAATAGAATCGATCACTTCGCCAGCAACATTTACCAAGTCGTTAGCGTCAAATTTTGCACCCATGTAGATTTGCAATGGTCCATTAGGATCGGCTTTTACACCGTCATCACCATTATAAGCATAGTCATTATGCCATTGCAATGCATTCTTTGCACCTGGGGCTTTCCAGTCAAGTTTTACAGTGTTAAAATTAGGGGTTGCTTTTAGTGAGTGAGGTGCATATAGAGTTTGAGCAACTGCGCTCAAGCACAACACACACATCAAAGCTAATGATGTAATTTTTTTCATATATTTTGTTTTTAGGTTTAAATTTGCTCGCAAATATACTTATTTATCTCCTAAACAGCAAACTTTACTTAGCAAAATGACATAATATTCAAAAAACATGCAATGTACATTCAAAGCATATACATTGCATGTTCAATTTAACTATATTTTTTATTCCAAATTACCACATTTGAAATCTCTTCATATTCCATTTACGAACCTTACCGTCAATATCACCCATTACAAACCACGCTGAATTGACGATATTTTTGCTTGAAATATCTCCGATTGTCCCAAAAATCAGTCTTTTTGGTCAAATTTCCACACAATTTCACCCACAGCTTCAGTGGTTGTGTTTTGCGGTACCGAGAATGTACATTTCATCGATTCTTGTTCACACAATCGTCTCAAATTGTTATCCACATTCGCATTGCCGCTACCTCTTTGATATCTCGCATCCACCACTTGACCACGAGCATTTACTTTCACTCTCACGATGATAGTTCCTGTCTTGGTACTACTTGGCTTGCTCCACTTATCAAGAGTATAACCCACCAATCCGTTTACTCCAGGTTTTTGATTTGCTGGATTCGATGTTTTAGGAGCATCAACAACGCCACTCTTGCCCTCGCCAGAGCCTTTGGTGTTACCAAAATTCACTCTCTTATTGATTGACTTGCGCTTTTCTTCTTCTTTGCGCACTCGTTCTTGCTCGGCCTCGATTTCCTCTTTCGTAGGTCCAGGATTTTCCTTTTCTTTCACCTTCATTGGTGATTCTTCAGTGCTTGTTACCAATTGCGGCTCGGCTTCGCCCACCGCTCCTTCGTTAGTAGCATCTTCGCCTTCCACCACAGTCTTTTTCGCTGGCGCTTCGCTCGATGCGCTTGGAGCGTCGTTCATTGTGGTGTTAAAGTCGCCATAGGTTACATATTCGCCACCGAAAAGTATCTCATCGTTGTCGAGCTTGGCAAGTTCTTCATCTTTGGGTGGATAGCTATAATACAAAAATCCAAACACAAGCAAGGCTATCAACACTGCGTGAAATAGCACAGTGGCGATAATACCTATAATCTTGTCTTTGTCGAGTTTGTTCATCTATTTGTAAGTTATCCTTTGGTTAATTCTTACCACTTGACGGCTTGGTTGCAAGCACTATCTTTAGATTGGCTTTCGACCCACGATCAAGTATCTTCACAATCACACCATAAGGCACCGACTCATCGGCATAGAGCGCAATAAATTGTTCGGGTGCATTTTGTTGTTGAAGTTGAAGGAATGTCAATAGCTGTTCTTCCCCTTCAAGGAGTTGTGGCTCATTGTCGCCAAATGTACCATATATTTGAAGGTCCTTATCGATATACACCTTTGTGCCAGGCTTGATTGCTGCTTGGCTGCTACCTTGAGGTAGATTCACTTCCATTGCTGTGGGCATAACGAAGGTAGATGTTACCATGAAGAATATAAGCAACAGGAATATGACATCGGTCATCGACGCCATACTGAATGTGGCAAGCATCTCGTTTTGTCGTTTCAGTGCCATTTCGCAGTCAGTTTTTTATTCGTTTTAGCTACAATTTATTGAGCTGGCTCATTGAGCAAGTCCAAGAATTCCATTGTTTTTGCTTCGAGTTGCTTCATAACCTTGTTCACCATTGCCACAAGATAGTTGTAGGCAAATAGAGCTATGATACCCACAAACAAACCTGCTACTGTGGTTACAAGTGCCTCGTAGATACCACTTGCAAGCACTGTTACATTGGCATTGCTACCTGCGCTTGCCATAGCGAAGAATGCTTGCACCATACCTGTCACTGTTCCTAAGAAACCGAGCATAGGTGCACCTGCAGCTGTTGTTGCAAGCCAAGTGAAGCCTTTTTCGAGTTCAGCAATTTCAAGGTTACCCACATTCTCGATAGCCACAAGCACATCGTTCATTGGGCGACCAATGCGTGTGATACCCTTCAAGATAAGGCGTGAGTAAGGGGTATTAGTCTTTTTGCACAGATTCATTGCACTTTCTATCTCGCCGTCGTGGATATAGTCCTTGATGCGCTTCATGAAAGTCTTATCCTCTTGTGCTGCTTTGCGAATTGCAATAAAGCGTTCCACAAGGATGTAGATACTTATCACCGATAATATCAATAGTGGAATCATGATGATACCACCTTTCAAGCATAGCTCCCACATTGAGAGTTCGGCTTCCACTACTGGTGTTTCAGCAACTGCGGCAGTAGCCAACGAATCGGTTACCATCGCCAAGCTATCTCCTTCGGGCATTATAGATGCCAAGATATTTGTCAAGATATTCATATCAATCGATTTCGGGGTGTGTTATTCTTATTTCAAGCAAGCCTTGTAAGCCTTGATAGTGGCTTCAAGTCCCATATACAAAGCGTCGGCAATAAGCGAATGACCTATCGACACTTCATTAAGATATTTCACATTTTCGCGGAAATATTTCAAGTTCTTCAAGTTCAAATCGTGGCCTGCATTCACGCCCAAACCTTCGCGATGTGCTGCATCGGCTGCGATTACATAAGGTGCTACGGCTGCTGCTGGGTCTTTTTCGAATTCTTCGGCGTAAGGACCTGTGTACAACTCGATGCGGTCGGCTCCTGTGCGTGCAGCCAACTTAATATTTTCCACATCAGTGCCCACAAAGATACTTGTGCGTATTCCGGCCTCCTTCAAGCGATCCACCACTTCAGTAAGGAACTCCATATTTGGCGCTACATCCCATCCTGCCGACGATGTAAGCACATCTGGCGCATCAGGAACGAGTGTTACTTGTTCTGGCTTGGCAAGAAGCACAAGTTCAAGGAATGCTTCGCTTGGATAGCCTTCTATATTGAATTCGGTCTTCACCAATGGACGCAATTGGAACACATCGCTGTAGCGAATGTGTCGTTCATCGGGACGAGGGTGAACAGTGATTCCTTGGGCACCAAATCGTTCACAATCTATTGCCACATTCTCTACATTTGGAAGATTTCCGCCACGAGCATTGCGCAATGTGGCAACCTTATTGATATTTACACTTAAATTTGTCATTTGAAAATTTACTGTTTTTTTATGTCTAAAGCCAACTATATATCAAGTTTAACAAATAATTCGTATATTTGTCACAACTAATTATTTTGCAAAAATAATATGAATATATTATTCTAAGAAAATTTTTTTACTATTTAACTCATTTCACTATGCGAATAGCGGTTTTTGGCAGTGTTCACCAAGATCGATTCATCGATGGCATCAAGCTATTGTTCGAAACTTTAGCCAAGCACAATGCTGCTGTTGACATTCACGAGAAATTTTACAACTATTTGTGCCGAATGGTTGACAATCCTCCTATTCCTAATAGCATCATCACCGACGACAATTTTTCGGCCGATCTTGCTATCAGTCTTGGGGGCGACGGCACTTTCCTTCGCACTGCCAAACGCGTTTCCGACAAGAACATCCCTATCTTGGGCATCAACACCGGACATTTGGGCTACCTAACCGACGCCAAGATGGACGATGCCGAGATTGTCATCGACGACATAATGAACAATCGCTACAAAATCGAGTGCCGCAACCTCATCGAGGTGGTTTCGCTCGACGAAAAGCACCCCATCAGCGAGCCTTTCGCGCTCAACGAGGTGGCTATATTGCGTCAGGACACTTCTTCCATTATTTCAGTCGAAACATCGGTCGACGACGCCTATCTCACCACCTACAAGGGCGATGGACTCATCATTTCCACTCCCACAGGCTCTACTGCCTACAATCTGAGTGTCGGTGGACCTATTCTCGACCCTAATTCGCAAAACATCGTCATTTCGCCTATTTCGCCTCACTCGCTCACTATGCGTCCGCTGGTGATGCGCGACGACGCAGTCATTGGCATCAAGGCTATTTCGCGTGCCGAAATGTATAATGTGAGCATCGATGGGCGTTCCAACTCGCTACCTATCGACACACCTATCATCATTCGCAAAGCGCCTCACACCATCAAGGTGGTGCAATCGCTTCGCCACTCGTTCATTCACACCTTGCGTAGCAAGTTGAATTGGGGCGTGTAAACCACATTCGATAGCACTAAGTTCAATTTTATTACTACACATAAGAAAAGCACCCCTTACTTGGAGTGCTTTTCGTTATTTATGTACTATCTATTAAGCTAATTAATAGTTTTCAGCACGAAGAGCGAAGTAAGATTGAGCGTGGTCGCACACTGGGCATGTTTCAGGAGCTTTCTTGCCTATTACCACATGACCACAGTTCAAACATTGCCAAATGCAATCACCGTCGCGAGAGAACACCACTTCGTCTTCGATGTTCTTCAACAATTTGCGGTAGCGTTCTTCGTGTAGCTTTTCGATAGCTGCCACGCCTTCCATTTGAGCTGCGATTTCTTCGAAACCTTCTTCGCGAGCTTCCTTTGCAAATTGTGCATACATATCGGTCCACTCATAGTTTTCGCCATTTGCAGCGTCAGCTAGGTTAGTTGTTGTAGCTGGCACCTTACCGCCGTGTAGATGTTTAAACCATAGCTTTGCGTGTTCCTTTTCGTTCAACGCAGTTTCTTCAAATAGTTGAGCTATTTGCACATAACCATCCTTTTTAGCCTTTGATGCATAGTAAAGATATTTTGTATGTGCTTGTGATTCCCCTGCAAATGCGATTTGCAAGTTCTTTTCAGTCTTTGTTCCTTTTAGTTCAGCCATAATAGTTTTATTTTTATATATGATTACTCGTTTTCTTTCTTAGCTTCAACACTACCTGTCACCATGTGCTCCACTGCTTCCACCACATTCACGATGTAGTCGCCCACCTTTTCAGCTTCGCTCACGATATCCATGTAGAAGATACCACTTTGATAGTTGTATTCCTTTTGGTTGATGCTTTCAAGGTTTTCAGTGCGTAGAAGGTTGCGATAATTGTTGATTTCGTGTTCCTTGTTGTAGCTGCGCATGATCACACTTTCATGTACATTTTCCACATCCTTAAGCACTTCAATCATGTTTTCCATCGCTTCTTCCACATACTTGAACATAATGTCGATGTTCTTGTAGATACCTTCAGTGAAGTGAGCATGAGCTTCTTCCTTGCGCACAAGAGTCTTAGCCACATTGAAGCAGCTGTCGGCAACGCTCTCTATTTCGCTCACGATGTTCAAGATGCCCGATACGCGCAACTTTCCTTCGTAGCTCAAACGGCTATCCATCACCTTGTTCAAGTAGTTAGCAATTTCGATTTCCATACGGTCCGAGATGTCTTCATACTTCTCGATGCGAGTATATAGCTTATTGAACTCTTCAGTACCATTCTTTGTGTGAACAAGAGTTTGCGCCATGCCTATCATGCGCTTCACGCGTTCAGCATACACCACCGATTCGCGTTGTGCTTGCATAATATTTAGTTCAGATGCGTGTAGCAAACCACGGCTGATGAATTTCAATTGGAAATCTTCTTCTTCATTCTTCTTTGAACGGATAAGAGTGTTACAAACCTTCACATACACACCAGGAATCCATATCATGACACACAAGTTGATCATATTGAACACTGTGTGGAAAATTGACATACCGAACGACACTGCCACGCCATATTGTTCTGGATTAGCAAATTCTGCCATTGGAAGTGTTGGGTCACCTTGTCCCAATCCCTTTGTAATCCACACGATTAGTGCGCAGAATGGATAGTAAAATATCACTGTCCAAATCGAACCGAAGAAGTTGAACATAAAGTGCGCCAACGCAGCCTTCTTTGCTGTAAGGTTAGCGCCAAACGATGCAAGAATTGGAGTGATTGTTGTACCAATGTTTGAACCAAGCACGATTGCACAAGCCATTTCAAATGGAATCCAGCCCTTCACAGCCATCACCATCACGATAGCAAATGTAGCTGCCGACGATTGAATCACCATTGTGATTGCAGTACCCACAAACACAAACAACAACACCGACAAGAAGCCCATTGACGAATAGCCAGCCAAGAATTCAAGTTGTTCAGGGCTTAGATCAGGCACATTATCGTTTATCAGGCCTAAACCCATAAACAATAACGCGAAACCTATCATAAACTCGCTCAGCGACTTATAACGGCTCTTACTTGAGAACATCAATGGTATTGAAATAGCCACAATTGGCATCACAAATGCCGATATATCGACCTTTACACCCAACACGGCAATAATCCACGATGTAAATGTTGTACCCACATTCGCACCAAATATCACACCTACCGATTGCGCAAGCGACATCAAGCCAGCGTTCACGAAACTCACCACCATCACTGTAGATGCCGATGACGATTGCATTAGCACAGTAATTACTATACCTGTCAACACGCCCATAAAGCGGTTACGAGTCATTGCCGACAACACACTGCGCATTCTATCGCCTGCAATTTTTTGCAATCCTTCGCTCATCACCTTCATTCCATAAAGGAACAAGCCCACACCACCGATTAGGGTAAGAAAATCAAGAAATGAATAATTCATATCTATCTAAGAATTTGTTATTTATTAGATTCTAAAATTTTACAGCCCAAAATCGACAAAAACAGCGCCTTTTTCGCCCATTTTGCCAATTACACCACAAAGATATAAATTTTCATCATAAATCCCACATTTACACCAAAAAAACCTCAAAAAAAGAACACTCCAAAAAACCTCAGAGCCAAATGCCGATAAGCATTACTCCCCTCGACCTCGAAGAGGTCACACAATCGAAACCCCGCGATGAGCGTAGTGATTCATGGGTGCACCACCCTCCTCACTCCCCTCCCACTCGGGGAACAAACATAAAAAAAGAATGCCCACCCTTTTCGGGGTGAGCACTCCATTATTATAATCAAGGATTAATTTGATTACTTAGCTGTGAAACGAGTTAGCTTCTTGTTGAAGACATCCTTGTTGTAAGCACCATGGTAGAAGTAGTGGTAGCTACGGCCCATGTAAGATGACCAGTAGTCATTCTTAAGAAGGATTTCTTCCTTACCTTCTGGGTAAAGTTCACTACCTACAGGCCATACGGCACGGATATCTTGACGAACATAGATATAACCGTTTGTAGATAGGATTTGATCTTCCCAAAGGATAGTAGTGAAGTAGTCAGTTGATTCACCGAATGCAAGACCAATACCATCATCTGGATAAGTAGCATAGATTTCACCATTGCTCTTTCTTCTTACATCGAAGAACAAACGAGCTTCAGTTGGCTTGCCCTTAGCATCGAACATGTAGTTATACAAACGAGCTGATGCGAAACGAGCATTACCTGTTGAGTCAACTTCGTTATACAATGGTGGAACACCGAATTCGTGTACATGAGGAGCAGCACCTGCCTTAACCAATTGACCATTCTCATCATATTCATTGTTTTCCCATACGATTACTTGAGAAATGACACCAGCCTTAAGGTCTACTTCAGTTGTACCTTCGTAAACAACTGTTCTCACTGAATCAGCATTTTCAGTTTCAAGCTTGATAGTACACTTACCTGGTTCAGTTGAGTAAGAAGAACCTACAACATAAGCAGGTGAGAAGTTGTAAGGAGTAATCATTGATTGGTGATCATATGAATACTCAGTACCATTGATTGTGATATACTTAATGTTATTGGCAGACGAATTCGTTACCAAAGACATATAGTACACTTGTACAAACGCCTTGCTATAGTCAGCATCCTCCCAGTTAAATTCTGGCTTGTCTTGCGAACAAGATGAAGCTACGAAGCTAACAATTAAAGCAAGTACTAAATATTTGATATATTTCATAATTGTCTTTTTGTTTAATTAGTTAAACATTAATTATTCTTCAACTTCATCATAAGTTGGAGCACCTGGTTGGTCACCTGGGTAGCAGAACCAAGGCATTGAGCAGTGGTAGTCTTTAGCATCACCAGAGATTGGCTTCAATTGCTTCAATGAAGGCAAGTTCCACATGTATTCAGAGTTGTAACGAGGACGAACGCGGTAGCAAGGAGAACCATTGTTATCTTCATTAACCTTTGAAGTTGACAATTGAGAATATGGAAGATAGAAGCCCTTATAAACCTTAGTTGGGTCTGAATCATACTTGTTGTACATATTGTCCTTATCCCAACCGTCGCCAAATGAAGGAACACCATATTCATTTCCTTCGTAAGCAAGGTCATAGTGGTTCTTACGCATGTCAACCCAAGCTTCTTGAGAACCCCAAGGGAATAGGTGAACATACTTTTGCATCATGATGTGTGACATTGAGAATTCACTTTCAGCAAGAGCACCTACGTATGGACCAGCAAGATATTCAGCAGCAGCAGCATCGAATTGAGCCTTAGTGATCTTATCACCTACGTGGAATGTAACATCACCATACTTACCAGAAGCAAGCTTTTCGTTAGTTACATTTGTGCTACCAGCTACAAGATACTTAGCAGTAAATTCCATATCAGCAGCAACAGCCTTCTTCCAAGCTTCGAATGCAGCGCTCTTGTTACCTACTGTAAATTCAGCTTCAGCAACATTGTACATAAGTTCTGCATAAGTAGTCAAGATGTAAGGAGCATCGTTGCGATACAACCAACGACCTTGACCGTTACGAGCTGTAGTAGCACCATAGTAATCGCTACCACTCATGAAGTAAGCACCGTCACCATAGCGACCGCTATTATACTTGAACGCCTTGATAGAATCGATTTCAGCAAAGTTAGCAACATGGTTACCATTCACTGTTTCAAGCTTAGCAACTACGCGTGGGTCCCAGTGACCAACTTCATTAACCAATGTGTCAGTGATGATTTGCTTTTCAGCAAGTTCATACTTGTAAACACCAACTTCATTTAGACGAGTAGTGTCAGTGATTTCAACATATTGGTTGTTTTCTTCGTCAACCTTAAGAACCATACCAGTCATGATATCGATAGCATATTGATTTGGCTTACCAGTCAAGTTGCCACGATATACACCATAGTAGTTGTTGTAAGCTGAGTCTGGAGAATCTGCACCACCACCTTCTACATAGATTGTAGCATCGTCAGCTACCGAAGTAAATGACTTGCTTGCAGCATCCATAAGTTCAGTATAGTACTTTTCCTTGAAGTCAGTCTTCTTAGTCAAAGATACAAGGTTACGAACGATTACAGCATAACCAAACTTCTTCCACTTTTCAGCATCACCACCATACATTTGGTCGTAGTTAGCGAATTGAGGACGAAGTGGAGAGTTGTCTTCCATTTCTAGGTAAGCGATACCTTGCTTACACCATTCACGAATTTGCATGAAGATGTATTCTTGGTAGTCATAGTTGTGCTTCAAAGAACCTGGTACGAATGCATCCTTAAGAGGCATTTCACCATTGTACTTACAGCTGTAGTCCCAAGAAATAGCCTTAAGAATCAAACCAGCACCTGCAAGGTGGTAGTCCTTTTCTTCAATTGATTGGTTGATGATGTTTTCAAGGTTCATACCGTGTGACCAGTAAGTCATACGCCACATACCACCACCTGTATCGCTAGCCTTTGAATAATAGTGGCTTGCGAAGTTATCACCGTGAGTAGTCATTTTTGTAAGACCTTGTGTGTAGAAACCATCGCCATATACATTAAAGAATGTATTGAAAACCTGTGGTAGGTATAGATAAGCATCAACATATGCTGGACCGTCAACATTGTGGTTAACGTCAAGATAGTCGTCACAGCTTGTAGCTCCAAAGCCTACGGCAAGAGCTCCGATAATTGATAATATTGAATTCTTTTTCATCGTTTTCTTCATTTTAAGTTAGAGGCATTAGAATGTTACGCTCAAACCGCAAGTGTAAGTACGTGGTGAAGGAAGACCCCAGCAGTCGAAGCCAAGACCACCAGTACCACCAGCTGCAGCTGATGAAGAGTTACCTACAGGGTTGATACCTGCGTAGTTAGTAATTGTGAACAAGTCGTTACCTGAAACAAAGATGTTTGCTCTTGAGATAAGACCCTTAGTTGCCTTGTTCAAGAATGCGCTTGGAACTGAGTAGTTCAAACGAGCTTCTTGACAACGTAGGAAGTGTACATTCTTGTCAACCCAAGGTTCCATTGAAGTATAAGAACCGTCAGAACCAATGTAAGTTGTAGATGTCATAGCAGGGTTGTAAACGATAGTTGACCATGTTGGGTTATCGCTATTTTCCTTACCATCCTTCAAGATACCCTTGAATACCTTCATCTTACCTTCGCGTTGTTCTACTGATTCCCAGCTTTGACCGCGGTTCATCATGTTGTGTTCAGTAATGTTAACTACTGTAGCATCAAGCATACCAGAGAATGCAGCGCTTAGAGAGAAGTCCTTATAGCTTACTCTTGTAGTGATACCGTAACGCAATTCTGGTTCACGGTCACCCATTACACGCCATTCTGAAACGTCTACGATAGGAAGACCCTTCAATGGGTGGATAAGGACTACGCCATCATCGTTACGTTCGAAACCGTAACCTGTAAGAGATGTAATAGGAGCACCTACCTTAGTACCTGAACGCAAGTTACCTTCCAACCAAGTGTAAGCGTCATAGTATTCTGTCAAGTTTTCAGGAAGATATGTTACTTCTGAACCAGTGTGAGAACCAGTTACGCCAAGATTCCAAGTCAAATCGCGAGTCTTGATGATGTCGAAGCCTAGGCGACCTTCCCAACCCCAAGTCTTGAACGAACCAACGTTCATGTTGTTCAATACGAAACCAGTTGCATATGACATACGGAAACCGTTTACGATTTGGTCATCACAAGTTGTCCAATAGTAAGTGAAGTCACCATCAAGACGGTTGTTGATAGCACGGAATTCGATACCAACTTCAGCAGAAGTGTTCATTTCAGGAACCAACGCCTTGTTAGGACCAGTATAACCATAAGCATAACCTTGGTTAGTTACTGATTGTGCTTCAAGTTCAGGGTCGATAGCCAATGGCTTAGCGTCCTTACCTACTTGTGCCCAAGATGCGCGAACCTTCACATAATCCAACCAAGAAGAAGTAGCTTCACGGATAGGAGCGATTTCAGTTACTACGAATGAACCTTCGATAGCTGGGTAGAAGTAAGAGTTGTTAGCCTTAGGAAGAGTTGATGACCAGTCGTTACGCATTGACAATGTCACGAAAGCCATGTTGTTGTAACCTAGTTCGGCACGACCAGAGATAGCTTGCAAACGACGCTTAGTATCAGCCTTCTTAGAAACGATAGTTGATGCATCACAGTTGTTGATTGACATGAAGTTAGCAACCATGAATTCAGCACCATAAGAAGAAAGACGAGTGTTAGCACGTTCCATTTGGTGGTAACCAACTTGAAGACCAAGATTCCACTTCTTGTTGAATTCCTTGTCGTAACGTGCGATCAAGTCCATTGACTTGTCGTCCTTGTTATCCTTAGCAATATTGTAAGCACCACCCTTAGATACTGCTGTTGGATATTGTTGGTTGTTTGAACGATAGTATGGGTGAGTACCTGATTCATAAGTTGAAGCACTGTAGTCCCAACCGAAACGACCGTTGATCATCAAACCTTCAAGTGGGTTCAAGCTAACACCAAGAGATGCAGTGATGTGGTCAGCAACGTCGAAGTTCTTGTTCTTGTAAAGACCATACAATGGGTTCAACATATCTGTATCGTTGTACCATGTTGGATAAGCCATGTGTAGACCGTCTGGAGCCATGTAGTTGCGCATATCGTCAACGATTGGCCATGTATAAGCACGGTAAACAGGACCGCTCTTACCCATACCTACCTTAGTATTAGTAGTGTGTGAGTATTGCATACTACCATCTACCTTAGCCCACTTAGTAAGTTGAGCTTGACCAGCGATAGAGATATTGTTACGACCGTAGTCAGTAGTCTTAACAACACCTTGTTGATCTGTGTAAGAGTAGCTAGCACGGAATGACTTCTTGTCGTCACCAGCTTCAAGAGATAGGTTGTGGCGTTGTGAGAAACCAGTTTGAAGTACTGCAGCGATGTTGTCGTAAGTTTTCCAACGACCGTTGTTCAAAGAACCGTATTGTGCAGTATAGTACCAGTTCATAGCACCATAGTTACCAAGCAAGTACTTGTCTTGCTTTTCTGGCCAACCGTAAGCTTGTGACCAAGAGAATGAGTTGTTATAAGTAATTTTAGCACGACCCTTAGAACCCTTTCTTGTTGTGATGATGATAGCACCGTTAGATGCGTCAGAACCATAAAGAGCAGCAGCAGCAGCACCCTTAAGTACTGTCATGCTTTCGATGTCTTCAGGGTTGAAGTCACTACCACGAGAAGAGAAGTCCATAGAGTTTACTGATACAGCGTCAGCTACCGCGAAGCTATTACCAGCGTTGAATGTTTCGTTGTTCATAGGAACACCGTCAACAACATAAAGAGGTTGGTTAGAACCTGACAATGATGTTACAGAACGCAACACAACATTGTTAGATGCACCAGGAGCACCAGATGTAGAAGTTACTTGCATACCTGACACCTTACCTTGAAGAGCTGTCAAGAAGTCTGTACGACCTGATTCGATTACGTCGCTAGCCTTCACGTTTTGTACTGAAGAACCTACGGCGCGAGCTACACGCTTTAGACCGAACTCAGCAGTTACTACTACTTCATCAAGACTTTGTGAAGAGCTTTCAAGCACGATGTTGCCTGCGTTAGCAGCCTTCACTTCTTTAGTCTTAAAACCAACGTAAGATACTACAAGAGTCTTGCCAGCGGCATTACCGATAGTAAACTTACCGTCTACGTCAGTGGATACACCATTAGTTGTGCCCTTTACCATAACGGTAGCACCGATCAATGGTTCACCATTTGTGTCTTTAACGACACCACTTACTTTTCCTGTTTGCGCTACGGCAGTAAAACCAGTTGTTTCACTTCCGCTCCACAAAGGATTACCAAACGCAAGGAAAAGCGCTACAAACAATGCACATTGTTTTTTCATAAGCGTAATTAATTTGGTAATTAATGGTTAAAAAAGTTGTTAATTATTTAGTTATTAATCTCTCTTGTTTTCGGTCTTTTTTTCACCCCAAAAATGGGTTAAATCCAACCATTACGGTTCGTAAAAGGGCAAAATACCCCTATACTTCGCGCAATCAATGTGCAAATATGCTCATTTTTTCATTATCCCACAAATTTTTTTATATTTTTTTTACATCTCAACAAATTATATTATTAAACAAGTATGCAAACTGTATATTTTTATGTTATAAAACATATTTTTGCCTACATAGAGCTCCATTGTCAGCATATTACCCACCACAACACCCCAATTAAGATTTTTTAGCTACCTCAACACCTATAATATAAATACACGCGCGATATTTCTTGGCGCATCAGACAATTTCGCCATCAAAACCACGAAGTCTAAAACCTCGACTGCCCACCACCCACGAATTCCGCCTACCATCAAGCACAAACAGGGAAAACAACTAAAACCAAACGAAACACCACCCAATAGCTAAAATTTACATTTTACTCACTTTTTTCGCTCTCTCAATGCAACTTTTTACACCTTTAATACATCTAATACTACAAGTAATTACATCATAGCTTTTTCGCGCGTTATCGAGATAAAACTCAACTTTTCAGCCTAAAAACACTTTTTTTAACGCAACAACAACCTGTTTTTGACAGAAATTATATAATTTTGGCGATTAATCCCAAGTACCCCTTTGGATCTACAGTCTTTAAGACACTTTTTAATACTAAAACAAACATCATAATCATTAACAATAACTAAAATGAAAAAGTTTTTTAATTCACTACTTGTAGCTATCGCTCTTATCGGGCTTTCTATGCCTGCTATGGCTCAAATGCCACAAGTTCCGGAAGCTCCTGCTGATCCGGCTGTGAGAGTGGGAAAACTTGACAACGGATTGACATATTATATCCGTCACAACGAATTCCCTAAGAACCAAGTTGATTTCCACATCGCTCAAAAGGTGGGTTCTGTGCAAGAAGAAGACGCTCAACGCGGTCTTGCTCACTTCCTTGAACACATGTGTTTCAACGGTACTAAAAATTTCCCTGGCAACAACATCGTTACTTGGCTTGAATCTAAGGGTATCAAGTTTGGTGCCGACCTTAACGCCTACACTTCTACCGACCGCACTGTGTACCGCATCACAAGCGTACCTACTGCCAACGAAGCTGTTGTAGACTCATGTATGCTTATCCTTCACGATTGGGCAAGCGCACTTCTTCTTGAAGATGCCGAAATCGACAAGGAACGCGGCGTTATCCACGAAGAATGGCGTCTTGGCAATGCTATCACTCGCATGATCGAAAAGCATGGTGCTAAGATCTATCCAGGTAGCAAGTATGGCGAACGACTTCCTATCGGTACTATAGAAGTTATCGACAACTTCAAGTATAGCGAACTTCGCGACTACTACACTAAGTGGTATCGTCCTGACCTTCAAGGTATCGTAATTGTGGGTGACATCGATGTTGACCAAATGGAACAAAAAATCAAGAACCTTTTCGGTCCTATCAAGATGCCAGCTAATGCTGCTCCACTTGAATACTACCCAGTGCCTGACAATGAGCAACCTATCTTCGTGAGCCACACCGACAAGGAAATGCCTGCTGAACTTGTGTGGGCTTTCGTTAAGTACGACATCCTTCCTCGCGAAATTCGTAACTCTGACGCTCAATACATCACTGACTACCTATTCAGCGTAGCCGACATCATGCTTAGCGAACGCTTGAACGAACTTTCTTTGAAGGCCGACGCTCCATTCGGTAATGCTGGTGGTGGATTTGGAGAATTCCTTCTTTCTACCTACAAGGGCGCTCTTTCTGTACAAGCTTCTGTAAACAGCAAGGGTGGCAAGGCTGCACTTAAGGCTGTGCTTACTGAAATCAAGCGCATTGCTGAACACGGTTTCACTGCTGCCGAATATGATCGCGCACGCAATGAATACCTAAGCCGTCTTGAAAAGGCTTACACTAACCGCGACAAGCAAAAGCATGACAACTATGCTCAAACTTATATCGCTCACTTCCTTGACAACACTCCTATGAGTGGCATTGCTTACGAATACGAAAAGATTAAGGCGATGGCTCCTATGTTGCCAGTTGAAGCAATCAACCAATCTATGGCTCAAATGATCGACCTTAACGGCAAGAACCTTGTTGTTCTTAACCTTGGTCCTATCAAGGAAGGTACTACTGTCATGAGCGAAGAAGAAATGCTTGCTGTGGCTAAGGAAGTTCAAGCTACTCCAACTGAAAAACCTGCTGAAGAAGCAAGCAACCTATCTCTATTGAGCGCTATGCCTAAGGCTGGTAAGATCAAGAAGGAAGCTCCTGCAAAGTTCGGTTTCACTGAGCTAACTCTTTCTAATGGCGCAAAGGTTTACTACAAGAAGACCGATTTCAAGAACGACGAAGTACGCCTATCAGCTACAAGCTGGGGTGGTGAAGCTCTTTACAGCGCTGAAGACCACGCTAACATCTCTATCTACAACCAATTGTGGAGCATGAATGGTGTTAACGAATTGTCTTACAACGACCTTAACAAGTTTATGAGTGGTAAGCAAGCTTCTGTATCGTTCAATATCAGCAGCCACAAAGAAACTATCTCAGGAAACTCTACTCCTAAGGATCTTGAAACAATGATGCAATTGCTATATGCAAGCATCGTTACTCCTCGCAACGACGAAGCAAGCTTCAATGTAGTGAGAAACATGGTAGCTTCAGCTCTTAAGAACCAAGTAAATTCGCCTGACTATCTCTATGGTGATACATTGACCAACTTCATCCACAGCAACAATCCTAAGGCTCAAATCGTAGGTCCTGAACTTCTTGAAAAGGCTAACTACAGCCGTATGCTTGAAATCCACAAGGAACGCTTTGGCAATGCTGCTGAATTTAACTATATCATCATCGGTAACTTCGACGAAGCTCAATTGAAGCAATATGTTGCTCAATACATCGCTTCTCTTCCTGCTAAGAAGGGCAAGAAGGAAGTTGCTATCGACGACAAACTTGCTATCAAGAAGGGTGATGTATATGGCGAATTTGTTTATGCTACCGAAAACAATCAAGCTAAGTATGCTGGTATCTGGCACACTAACAAGATTGCTTACACTGCCGAAAACAGCGTTATGGCAAGCATCGTAGGTCAATTGATGAGCACTAACCTTACTAACAGTGTACGCGAAGACGAAGGTGCTGCTTACAGCCCTCACGCTTCGGCTTCTCTTGACATGAGCTTCGAACCAGAACTTGTAGTTCAAGCATCTTTCGGTATCGATCCTAAGAAGAAAGATCGCGTGTGCGAACTTACTACTAAGGCTCTTACTGACCTTTCTACTAATGTAAAGGAAGAAGAATTGAACAAGATCAAGGAATACATGCTTAAGGCTATCGACCAAAACGAACACGAAAACCGCTACTGGTTGAATGCAATGTACGCTTACTTGAACACAGGTGTTGACCGCAACGCTGGCTATCGCGACATCGTGAAGGGTCTTACTCCTGCTAAGATTCAAGACTTCACTAAGAAGATTCTTGCTGCAGGCAACCGCATTCAATTCGTAATGCTTCCTCCTGCTGAATAATAGTTGCTTAACACTATATTTCACAAAACAGAGCTTGGCGCATGCGTGCCAAGCTCTGTTATTTTTTTCACATCTAAAACATATAATTCTCACCCCATAAAGAGCAACGAAAAAAGAGCGAAATGTTTCACTTTTTGAATTTTAGTTAAAGAATATTAATCACTGATATTTTCCCTAAAATTTGTATTGCCATGTCAAAAATCCTTAGTATATTTGCAATGTGTTTTTCATGGTATTAGATTTAAGGTTAATTAAGATTGGTTGTCGTGAGATAACCAATTTTTTTTTGTTTTATACCCATCCAAACCTTAATTCCTCTAATTTTTCACCCTTCTATTTCACTTAAAATAAACTTAGCGACTGAGTTCATATAATTCGGTTCTATCACCATATCGGCAATAGCTTTCACCTCGTCAACAGCATTTTCAGGAGCCACCGACAGGTCGGCAATTTGCATCATTGGTATGTCGTTGCGATTGTCCCCAAACACCACCAATCGTTCTGCTCCCATTTCGCGCGCAAGACGACCCACAGCATCGGCTTTCGACACACCACTCGCATAAGTCTCGGCCAATCCCGCCGAGGCATCGAAAATATCGTGATAGAACACCGACGAGCATTCAGTAGTTGCCACTATCTCGTTGTGTATAGGGCGAAGTGTTTCGTAATCGTTCATTGCAAAAATGAGCAAGGCATCACATTCATTTTCCTTATAGCAACAATCCTCTAGGAAGAACCTCTTTAGCTCCAAGCTGCGTCGTTGTTCCACAAACTCCACCTCGGCCGATGACAGACTGCCACAGCTTCTCACCTCCAGTTTATCGCCATTCACACGATACACCATCGGACATAGTCCATACGACTCATAAATGCCGCACACACGCTTCACATCGGCTGGCGAAATCACATTCTTACTCAAGAACTGGCGATTTTCGTTGCACCACATCGCTGCACCATTCATCACTATATAAGGCAAGCGCGTGCGCACACGACGCATTATATGCTCCACAGTGGCAGGCGTGCGAGCAGTAGCTATGGTGAAGTTCACACCATGCTCCTCGATCACCCTATTTAGTATCGCCACACTCTCATCACTCAACTGCGAATTTCGGTCGAGCAATGTACCATCAAGGTCGCTCACATATAATGTTTTTTTCATCGTTTTAAACACTTTTTCTCGTTTCGAACACAAAAATACAAAAATCCACTCATCGGCGAACAAAACACTCCCAATTTTGTTCCTAAATCCAAAAAACATCATGTAAAACCACGGTTCAAACGGATAGAAACGCCCTTTTTCAACAGTTTTTTACCTAAAAAGTCGTTTTTTAGTGTTAATAAGTTGATTATTATTTAAATTGTTTATACCTTTGCACCGATTAACGAAAAAAATATTTTGGGAAAGTTTGTAGCTTTTAAATTGCCGCTCCGAGGAATGACTTGCGGCACTCAAGAATTTGAGTACACGCTGGATACCGAGTTTTTCAGAAATATGGAAAGCGAGGATATCATCAAGGGTAATGTAAAAACTCATCTTACAGTGAATTGCAAAAGCGATTATTACGAGCTTGATTTCACTTTGAAAGGTTCTATTTTCATCCCTTGTGACCGTTGTCTCGACGAAATGGAACACATTGTCGACACCGACTATCACTTGTGTGTGAAATACGGCGAGGAATTCAACGACGAAAACGATGAACTGCTCATCATTCCCGAAACTGAGGTCAGCCTAAATGTAGCTTACATGCTATACGACACGGTTGCACTTACCATTCCATTGAAGCATGTTCACCCAGCAGGGAAATGCAATAAGGGAATGGCAAAATATTTGAAAAATAACGCTGTAGAAGGCTACGAAGACGGCTTTGACGACGACGAGGCTTTCGACAACGACGAGATAGAAAATAGCAATCAAGTCGACCCTCGTTGGGAAGCCTTGAAAAAATTAACCGAAAATAATTAAAAACAAATAAGAAAAGATGGCACATCCTAAAAGAAAACAATCTAAGACTCGTACAGCTAAGAGAAGAACTCACGATAAGGCTGTAGCTCCAACTTTGTCACTTTGTTCAAACTGTGGCGCTTGGCACGTTTGCCACACAGTATGCCCTGAATGTGGCTACTATCGTGGAAGAATCGCTATCGAGAAATCGGCAGCTGTTTAATCACTCATTTTTGATTAACTCGATTCCCCAAACAAAGAATGTGATATTATCCTAAATAACAACTGATTATTTAGGATAAATTTTTCATATTCGCACATCTGAAGATATTTATGATTAATGCTAAAATAACAGGAATTGCTTCATTCGCACCCGAATTCAAGCTCACCAACGACGACTTGTCGAAGATGGTGGACACTAATGACGAATGGATTACAACACGCGTCGGAATCAAGGAACGCCGCATATTGAAAGAACCTAATGCAGGCTCTTCATATATGGGTATCAAGGCTGTAAGCAAACTTCTTGCCGAAACAGGTACTAAAGCCGAAGATATCGACCTTATTATCTGCGCAACATCTAATCCCGACTACCGTTTCCCAAGCACAGCATCTATTATTGCTCACGGCTGTGGTTGTAGCAAATGCTATGCCTACGACATTCAAGCTGCTTGTGCTGGTTTCATCGTAGCTCTACAATCTGGTAATGCATATATCAAATCGGGACTTTACAAGAAAGTTATCGTAGTTGCTGCCGAAAAGATGTCAAGTATGACCGACTATCAAGATCGCAATACTTGCCCTCTATTTGGTGACGCTGCTGCAGCAGTTATTCTTGAGCCAACCGAAGAAAATATCGGTATCATCGATGGCGTTTACAGCGTAAACGGCGAAGGCCTTCAACACTTGCTTATGAAAGCTGGTGGTTCGGCTTCTCCTGCTACTCACGAAACTGTCGATGCACGCCACCATTATGTATATCAAGAAGGACGCAATGTCTACAAGCACGCCGTTACCGACATGGTAGAATCTTCACAAGAAGTAATGGCTCGCAATGGTATCACAGTAGAAGATGTTGACTGGTTCATTCCTCATCAAGCTAACCTTCGCATCATCGAAGCCGTAGGCGGACGCCTTGGTATCGATCCTAACAAGGTGCTTGTAAACATCGAACACTATGGCAACACAAGTGCTGCTTCTATTCCATTGTGTCTCGACGAGTACAAAGACAAGTTGAAGAAGGGCGACAAGTTGGTTCTCACCGCATTCGGTGCAGGATTCACTTGGGGCGCTATGTATATCGTGTGGGGGTGTTAATCCCCACATTCCTACGATAGCCGACAAGGGATAATTGTGGGCTGTCGCACAAAAAATGCATCATTATACTGATGCTTTTTTTGTTTACTTGAAATAATGATATCGTGCAGTAAATCTGCACATTACACCACAAAAACAACCATTATAGGACTATGCACAAGGCAGGTTTCGTAAACATTGTAGGCAATCCCAACGTAGGAAAATCTACAATCATGAATGAGCTCGTGGGCGAACGCATCTCCATCATTACATCAAAAGCGCAAACCACACGACACCGTATTATGGGTATCGTAAACACCGACGACTACCAGATTGTGTTCTCCGACACCCCAGGCGTGTTGAAACCAAAATACAAGCTACAAGAAAGTATGCTTGAATTTTCGAAAGGCGCGCTCACCGATGCCGACATCATCGTGTATGTTACCGATGTCATCGAATCGCCTGAGAAAAACCTCGAATTCGTGGAATCGGTAGTCAAGTGCAATGTACCTACACTGCTTGTTATCAACAAAATCGACCTTCTAAAAGGTCAAGACGAACTCGTAGCCAAGGTTGATCAATGGAAGAAACTCATTCCTAATGCCGAAATCTATCCAACATCGGCTAAGGAACACTTCAATGTCGACACACTCATGAAGCGCATCGTGAGTCTACTTCCTGACTCTCCTCCATTCTTTGGTAAGGACGCGCTCACCGACAAGCCAGCACGCTTTTTCGTCACCGAAATCATTCGTGAGAAAATCTTGCTCGACTACGACCAAGAAATTCCTTACGCAGTGCAAGCCATCGTGGAAAAATTTGACGAAACCGAAGATTCTATCCACATCATGGCAGTAATTTATGCCGAACGCGACAGCCAAAAGGCGATTCTTATCGGTAAAGGTGGTACCAAACTCAAGCGAGTGGGTATCGAAGCGCGCAAGGACATCGAAGCATTCTTCCAAAAACGAGTTTACTTGGAAATGTTCGTAAAAGTAGAAAAAGACTGGCGAAATAGAGAAAACATACTGCGTTCGTTCGGTTACATCGAATAAACTCCGTATATTTGCAACATTAAATAGATTATAACGATACATAGATATTATGGGAAACTTAGTAGCAATCGTGGGACGCCCTAATGTGGGCAAATCCACTCTTTTCAACCGATTGACTCAAACTCGTAGTGCCATCGTTGATGATACTTCGGGTACTACACGCGACCGCCAATACGGAAAGTTCGATTGGTGTGGACGCGAATTCTCAGTGGTCGACACTGGTGGTTGGGTTGTCAATTCGGAAGATATTTTCGAAGAAGAAATCAACAAGCAAGTAGCTATCGCTATCGAAGAAGCCGACATCATTCTATTTATGGTCGACATCACCAATGGTGTTACCGACCTCGACGACCATGTGGCTGCTATCTTGCGCCGTGCCAAGAAACCCGTAATTCTTGTTACTAATAAGGCCGAAAAGGGCGACTCTATCTATGCCGAAGCTGAATTCTATTCTCTCGGACTTGGCGACCCATTCTCTATTTCGGCTATGACTGGTAGCGGTACTGGCGACTTGCTCGACGAAATCGTTAAGCGCATGCCTGAGGACATCAAAAACGACGAAGCGCTCGAAAAACTTCCTCGTTTTGCCATCGTAGGTCGTCCTAACGCTGGTAAATCGTCTATCATCAACTCTTTCATTGGCGAAGAACGCAACATCGTTACCGAAATTGCTGGTACAACTCGCGATAGTATCTACACTCACTACAATAAGTTTGGTTTCGACTTCTATCTTGTCGACACAGCAGGTATTCGCAAGAAAGGCAAGGTAAACGAAGATATCGAGTACTACTCAGTTATTCGCAGTATCCGTGCCATCGAAAATAGTGATGTATGTATCCTTATGATCGACGCCACTCGAGGCATCGAAAGCCAAGATGTCAACATCTTCTCGCTTGTAAATCGCAACAAGAAGGGTCTTGTGGTGGTTGTGAACAAGTGGGACCTTGTGGAAGACAAGAGCCAAGTAGCTATCAAGCACTTCGAGGACACTATTCGCAAGCGCCTTGCTCCATTCACCGACTTCCCTATCATCTTCGGTTCAGCGCTTACTAAGCAACGCATTCACCGCGTGCTTGAAGAAGCTGTTAAGGTGTACGAAAATCGTCAACGCACAGTGCCTACATCTAAGCTTAACGAGGTTATGCAAGAAGCTATCGCTGCTTACCCACCTCCAGCAACTAAGGGCAAATATGTGAAGATCAAATATATCACAATGCTTAAGGGTGCTCCAGTACCTACTTTCATCTTCTTCTGCAACTTGCCTCAATGGGTGAAAGATCCATATCGCCGCTATCTTGAAAACAAGATTCGCGAAAATTGGGAATTCTCTGGTACTCCTATCAATGTGTATATGAGAGAAAAATAATAAAAGAAAATCGCTTTATCCTTCCGAGGCTAAGGCGATTTCTCTTTTTAAAACTTGCACAATTATAAACGATAGGTTATCTTTGTAATATAAACAACAAACAATAATATACTTGAATTTTGGTTATGGAAAGGTGACCCATCTGTGAAGAGCGGTCCCTTTTTTTATGCCCATAACCAAGCACACATATATCGAAACAATGAGGGCTCGCACCACTAAGTGCAAGCCCTCACCTATTCAAGAGCGAGCCGAACTCAATCAGCTCGCTAAATTTCAGTCATATTACTTCTTAACAACATGGAAGGTAGCTGTACCTTCAGCAGTTGCTACCTGCAAGATATATACACCTTCAGCTAGTTCAGCCACATTGATTGCTTTCGCTTCACCTTGAGCCGATGCCTCTACTGAGCTGTAAACCTTAGCACCATTAGCTGCATAGATTGTGTAAGCTGTTTCGTTAGCCGAGAAGCCACAAGTTACATACAATGTTTCAGCTACTGGGTTAGGATATACCTCAACCTTAGCATTTAGACTATTTTCGTCGATACCAGTTGTGCGTGATACAATCACCTTGAATGTGTTGCTTGTAGAAGCACCATATACATCGGTAGCCACAACAGTTACTTCCACTTCACCTTCGGCTGTACCCACGAAGATTACACCACTTTCAGTTGTAAACGCTGTTACCACACCGTTATTTGATAGTGTCATTGTGTAAGTCATCTTGTCTTCATCTGGTTCGATGAACATAGTTTCATATGAAATCACTGGAGAAGCTGCATCAAGAGCCAATTCAATGTCTTCAACAGCCACAGCTTCAGGAGCGCGGTTCACATGCTCTACTTCGTAGTTCACGATAGCTTGAGCTTCGTTAGCATGAGCATCTACAGCAGTCAATGTAAATGCATACTTACCTGCATCGCCATAGTTAGGAGCGATTTCTATTTCAACATTCACGCCTTGTGATGCACCGCTTACTGCGTAAGTACCATCTTCGGCTGCAGCGAATGTCAATTCAGCATTATTCACAGCTGTTACGCTCTTAATGCTTGCCAATTGTGCTGGTGAGCTAAATGCCAATGTAAAGTCGTCGCCATCTTCGTCGGCTACCACTACATTTACAGTAGTCTTTTCAGCTTCCTTAGCATATACAGTTCCTGTAGGAGCTGTAATCACTGGAGCGCCATTCTTATCAAGATAGATTGGGAAGTTGATAACTGGTTGTGTAGGATCGCTTGTCTTGATCACAAGCACAGCCTTATTACCCTTCACAAGAGGAGCTGCCGAAGCATCGATTTGGATTTGCAATTCAACTGCAGAGCCATCAGCCGATACATTCAATGGAGCCACTGCGCCACCACCGAAGTCATCGCCACCTGTGCTACCGCCATTGCCACCTTCAGCTGGAGCTTCAAGCACGCCGCTCTTAGGTTCGTTCAATAGCTTAACCCATGCATCACCTGCCACTGTTTCAAGACAAGTTACCAAGTGACCCAATGAACCATAGTCTTCCTTGAACATTGTAGCCAAGTCAAACCATCCGTAACCTTCTACATAAGCCATGTAACGGTTAGATACTACTGCTTCTTCTTTGTAGCACAAGTAACCTGGGTATTCAACACCCACAGGATAAGTGATAATTACATGGAATTCTTCGTTAGGGTTCATGTAAACAGCCTTATCAAGAGCCATTACAATGAAGTTAGCGCCATCCATTGAATCGATGTGGAATGTACCCTTACCAACCACTGTACCAGTTGTTGGATCGCCTGATTGAGCGCCTCTCACCACTTCTACCACCAAGTCTACATTAGTAAGATTACCCACATAAGTCGCTGTATAGATGTGTGAGATATTGAAACCTTCTTCAGGAGCTACGAATGCTGTAGCTGTCTTATATTGGCTATAAGTGTTACCTGCACCATATTGGTAAGTAGTGTTGTTACCTGGCATTACAGGATAGAATAGAGCGCTATTGTGTTCGAAGTCTTGTGGAGCTTCCATTACATTAGTACTCTTAGCCATTGGCACAATATTAGTATTAATATTAGCGCGTAGAGGAGAATCAACTGCAACCGACAACATCTTCACTGCCGATTTAGCTTCCATTGGAGCGATACCACCACCGTCGTTTTCATCAAGCACTTCGCCAACACCTGTTGGGTCCATACGAAGTTCGTAAGTCATCTTATATTGACCCACATTGCTCAATGTCACTGTTTCAACGCTCTTGTGTGAGTCGGTAGCGTTTTCTACACGAATTTCACTCTTATCAAGAGATGCTACTGGAGCTGGAGTTACGATAAATCTCACATTCACCACTGCCACATCACTTTCGTTGTAGTGGAATGTCAATGGAATGTCATATACACCAGGAGTGTAAGCTGTTGTATAGTCAATCATTGGAATAGTGAAATATACTCCATTATTGTCAACAGTTACTGGTAAATAATCGTAATATTGAGTCCAAGCATAGTTACCTGTTGGTTCACCTGTTATCCAATCAAGTTCTGGAGCATAATAGTAAGTGCTGAAGATTGGAGTATACATATCGAACCAATCATCATAGATTGAAGGACCACCGTTCACTACATTTGTAATAGTGAATGCAGCTGTTCCTTGGTTTTCAATCTTGAATCCTGCTTCATACATTGCGCCCATACCTGTTACACCACCTACTGGTAGGTCTTCACGATAACCATCATAAGAACCGATGATGCGTTCTACTACGATAGTATCTGTTGGGAACACTGGCTTAGCAACACCATTAATAGTTAGTTCGATAGGCAATTCTACCTTTTCCTTACCTGGTACATTTGAATTCAACTTGATTGCGCTATTGTAAACACCTGCCAACTTATCAGTAAGAACTTCGATGTCAACAACGCGATTTTCGCCAGCAGCTACTGCTACTTCTACTACTGGTGTGAATTCTACTGCATTTCCGAATTGGATATAGCGTTCTGGAATCTTAACACCGTTTGAGCCATCTTCGTTTGACAAACCAGCAAGACCGAATGCGCTATAGATAACTGCATAATCACCTAAGCCCTTGTATTGGAACTTGAATGAACCATCTTTGCGCATAATCAATTGATAACATACGCCCATGTTCATTGTGTTACCATATTCCATCCACGAAATAATAGCTTCGTTTTCGGTTACATAGTGATAAGTACCTGCTGACTTAGTTTGGTCCATTGTATGCAAGCCCCAATATGGTGCGATCAAGTTTGTATAAACTGTTCCACCTGGGAATGCTGCTGGTGGTTCTGGCCACACCTTATCGTCATTGCGTTCAGTGAATGATACGAAACCAGTGTTGTAAACATACATCTTGCTATACTTCTTACCATAGAATGGGAATTCGAATGGAAGTTCTACTGCCACGAAGTCGTGAGAGTTATAGTATGTGAAGTTGTTTTGTTCACCAAGACCTGTTGTTTCGATGTCTACCCAATCATATTTAGCGCCTGCGCCATCAATTGATGCTGTATATGCATACGACACCTTTGAATCAGCACTAAATTCTTCGCTGAATGAGATATATTCAGGATTTGGTGTGATAGAGTACAATAGAGTTTCATTACCATTATTTGTAATAGTAAGAGGAGCCTTCAATTCATCACCACTGTTAAGTGTGCTCTTGATTTCATTGTAGCTCAAATCCAATGTTGGTACACCAATCACTTCACCAGCGATATTTGCCTTCACTTCGCCAGCATTTGTAACCACTGTGATAGCGTCGGCTACTGCACCTTCATTTTCTGTTGGGATAGTTACCACGATGTCCTTTGACATACCTGGTTCGATTGCGAATGGAACTGTAGCTTCAAATGTTACCACATTGTTTTCAGCCTTCACTTCAGTTACTTCCATCACCTTCTTACCAGTATTCTTCACAGTAACTACCACCTTTGTATCCGATGTACGGAACACCTTACCAAAGTTGATATCGTTTGATTCAAGTGCTACCACTGGAAGCAACTCATCGCCTACGATATTAGCTGTAAACTTAACAAATGCTGTTCCATTTACTGGGTCATTGCTTAAGATTACGATATTATTGAAGTTTTCGCCAGCATTCATTGTTTCGTCTGCCTTAAGAGTTGCTTCAATAATAGCTGTTTCGCCTGGGTTTACAACGCCCGATGTTGAGCTAAGTGCTGTTACCATGTTTGGCTTTGGTGCAACGAACTTCACTGATGATTGGTTAGTGAAATTCACATACATGTCGCCTGCAAGATCATCATTTTGTCCCCAATAGTCAGCGATATCAGCCGAAGTCATTGTCAACGCATCAGCACAAGCTGGGTCAAGGATACCGCAATACAATGTTGAACCTTCTTGGAACAAGTTCATTGACATTGGATCGTAGCTATCGTAGAACACTTCGATATCACCATTTGATGACAATGCAATGCGGAATGATACTGGAGTATATTCTTGATCGTATACAAGTGCTAATACATTGCTGTACTTAACCACAAACTTACCATCTTGTTTTGCATACTCAATCTTTGAATCAGGACCAAATTGCAATTGATAACCATAAGCTGAGATGTAACCTACATTTTCAGTACCATAAGAGCTTTCGCTCACTGGTGCGCGCAATGTGTATTCGCCAATAGCAAATTGCAAACCACCGAAACTGTTTATGTAGATATTTTCGTAAGTCTTACCATAGAATGGGAATGCAAATCCTAATGAAATAGGCTTAGAGAAATAGTTATCATCGCTGAATACCGATGTGATATCAGTAGCGCCGATAAGTTCTGAATTGCCATCATAAGCGAATGTTGTATCGCCATTCAAGTTAGTAAGGGCTGTGTAACCAAACTTATGAGCCTTTGATGTGCTACCTTCGATAGTTTCATTGCTGAACTTAGGGAATACATATTCAAGTGGGTACTTACCTTCGTTCTTGATATTGAATGTAGCCTTCACTTCTTCGCCACCCACAGCAAGATCACCTACCTTCACTTCAGCTGGATCTACTACAATCTTAGCTGGCTCAGTTGCCACACCTTGTAGAGTAATGCTGTAAGTAGTGTTGTCGCCATTCTTGAATGTAAGAACGCCTGTCAAGCTTCCTGCTTCTTGTGGTGCAAATGTAACTTCAAATGTTGATGTTGCACGAGCTGGGAAACCACCAGAGATATAACTTGGTGCCTTGAAGTTTGCCGATGAGCAAGTGATTCTATTACCACTCAATGAGCCATAGTAACCAAATATGCCATAACCTTCGTTGTAAACCTCAACTGTAAGAGTCTTTTCTTGACCTACAAGTAGATTGCCGAAATCAACAATCTTTGGGCCCTTCATTTTAGCTGTATTACCCGAAACTGTCAATGTTACTGGGATCTTCAACTGATTAGCTGCCGATTCGTTAGTGTTGAATCGAATGTTGAACTTATAAGTACCATTGATTAGAGGTTCGCCGTTTGTAGTTACTGATACTTCTTGCTTTTCGTTATACTTAACAGAACCTTCATTTGGATTAAGAACAAGAACTTCGCTCCAGTCAGGGTTTTGGCTCATTGCTGTAATAGCCCAAGATACATTGTTGCCAAGTGCTTCGTAAGCGCTACCCTTCAATACATCTACAACCTTCACCCATGTCTTACCCATGTCGTTACTCATGTAGCTATAGCCAGCATAAGCTTCGTCTTTTGCTGTAGCCAAGCCAAGTGGGTAAGCAGCTTCTTGTGCAGGGAAATGATATACTACCCAGAATGATTCACCTGGTGCAAAGTACATTTGCTCATTAAGTCTCACTACCATATCAGAATAGAATGATGTTGGAGTGATTTCTTGAGCCAAATTAGCTTGTGTCAAGTTACTTCCCTTGTAGATTTGAACCACTGCCGATTCACCATAGAAAGAAGTCTTCTTCACTGCTGTCAAGTTGAAACCTTCTGGATATTCATTAGGATCAACATAGAACCATTGTGCAGCCGAGTTAGGCAATGATGTATCTGTTTCACCGATGCTTGCATAGTATGCATCGAAATATGCCATTTCTACTGGATATTCATCTTGATGGAAACCTTCGCCTCTCACTACTGCATAAGTAGTAGCCTTTTCTGAGCTTAGCTTGCCGTTGAATGGCTTAACCGATGGTACAAGAGGACGATTGTTAAGTGCGCGAGTGCTGATAGTTTGTTGTGTAGTGCGTGCAAGACCATTCCACTTCAACAAACCTTCGTCTTGGTTGCCCACATTGAATGTTACTGCTGATGCAACACCAGCCTTCACTGTCAATGAAATTGAGCTCTTGTCGATTGTCATCTTTGGACCTGCATTTGTTGTTGCGCTCACTACTGGAGACAATTCTGATGCATTACCCCAACGATTCACAGCCTTCATCGCAAAGTAGTAAGTTGTAAGCGATTCAAGACCTGTCAATTCGTATGTGATTGAGTCACCCGATGATAGGAATTTTGTATCGATAACCTTTGTTGACACTGCGCTCAAGTCGCTATTTGCGTCAAATGCGGTTTTGCTGTAATACAAAATGTGATTGTTTACATTGTTGTCGCTTGATGCTGGAATAATCCAACCAAGTGTTACATTGTCTTGTCCTGGATATACGCTGAACGATGACACTGCCGATGGAGCTGTTCCGTCGCCCATTGCAAGAGCCTTAGCTGCATCAACATATCCACTACCGAACAATCCTTCGGCTGCTGGATTTAGTGTGTAGAAATCGTTAACCGAAGTGATAAGTTGTTGACGAAGTGTTTCGTTGATCAACTCTGCCTTACCATGCTTTGACAAGAATAGTGCTGCAATACCCGACACATGAGGAGTTGCCATTGATGTACCTTCGCTGAAACCATAAGAGTTGTCAGGAAGTGTACTCAAAATACCATGTGCATCACCGTAGTCCAAAAGACCACCAGGTGCTACTACATCTACCCATTCGCCATAGTTTGAATAAGTTGTTGGAGTCAAGTCGTCGCCCATCGCTGCTACTGCAACTACTGGTTCATAGCAACCAGGATACCAGTTACCTGTTGCACCATCGTTACCTGCTGCGAAGATACATAGACCACCATTCATGTTTTCGCTACGAGCTGCATCGGTGAAATAGTCGATTGCATCAAGTACCGATTGTTCTTTGTAGTCGGCTGAACCCCAACCCCATGAACATTGAGCGATTGTTGCTCCGCGTTCTGCAGCATATACCAATGCTGCTGCGAAGTCGGCATCACCCGAACCTGAACGAGAGTCGAACACTTGAACAGAGATCATTTTAATACCCGAACCTGGAGTACCATCACCACCTGCTACACCTGCTACACCGATACCGTTGTTGTTCACAGCAGCAACTGTACCAGCCACGTGTGTACCGTGGTCGTGTGGATAGATTTCAGCTGAATTAGTACAGAAGTTCCAGCCATAAATATCGTCGATATATCCGTTACCGTCATCGTCGACACCTGCCTTACCATTCAACTCAGCTTCGTTCTTTGCTACATTGGCTGCAAGGTCTTCGTGTGACATGTCGATACCACCGTCGATAATTGCCACTGTCACCTTGTTGCTACCTGTGGTAATCTTCCACGCTTCAAACAAGTTGATGTCGGCTCCAGCCTTGCTTTGTGCCAAGCTACCATCGTTGAAATAGTGCCATTGTGATGGCAAACGAGGGTCGTTGAAAGGCATTGCTGAGCTCGCTGCCTTTGGTGCCGCTGTTGCTTTACGGAATGTTGTACTTTCCTTTAGCTCCATTGGAACAATGCAGTGTGCATCTTGTACGCCTGCTGTTTGCTTCAACACGCTCAAAGCTTTTGCATTAGTTACTCCTTCATCGAAGGTAATTTCATACCAACGATCAAGACCGTATTTTGCCCTTTGTGCCTCAAACTTTGGCGCATAAGGGAAAACTCTGCGAATACTGTAAGCCTTAATAGCTTTTGCCGATGCGTCGAGAGGGGTAATTCCGGTCTTCAACACGCCTGCAGTTTGCATGCGAGGTGTTTTTCCCAATTGAAGTGCTACCTCTGGTTGCAACTTCACGCGAATAACGCCCTTCTTTGCTACGGCTTCACCAGCATACGCAAAAATATTGCCACCTACAAATATTGTAAGCAACAATAACAATCTTAATGCCATTTTTTGCATAATAGATGAATTTATTAGTTAATAAAAAGTTGTTTTCTAACCCTTTTTTATCTTAAAGATAAAAAGTCGGAAATAGTCTGCAAATTTACTACAAATCAACCAATTATTAGCAAAAAATAGACCAAATGCTGCATTTTATAGCCGTATTTGTATAAAAATTGTATTCAAAAAGGGATTTTTCGCCTACGCGCGAGGCAATTCGATGCGGAAAGTGGTACCTTTGCCCAGTTCCGACTCCTTCACATAGATGCGTCCTCCGTGGTATTCTTCGATGATGCGCTTCACCAATGTAAGACCAAGCCCCCAACCTCGTTTTTTGGTCGTATAGCCAGGATTGAACACATTGCCAAAGTTCTTGCGAGCGATACCTTTACCCGTATCGGCCACATCGATCAGAACAGTGTTCGCATTGCTCGACACTGTGATATCTATCTTACCCTCACCTTGCATCGCATCCACTGCGTTCTTAGTAAGGTTTTCCATCACCCATTCAAATAGCGACATACACAACAACACACCGCATTCATCATCGCCTGTGTGAATATTGAGTTTCACGCGTTGTGATATGCGTGTGCGCATATATTCCAAACTTTTCACCACCGACTCATTCACAAATGCAAGTTCCATTTCGGGCTTCGAACCAATCTTTGAGAATCTATCGGCAATAATCGACAAGCGATTCACATCTTTGTTCATATCCTCCACTATCGACGAGTCCAAATCGGTGGTTTCGAGCATCTGCATCCACGCCATAAGCGACGATATTGGTGTGCCCAACTGATGGGCTGTTTCTTTCGACAATCCCACCCACACCTTGTTTTGCTCGGCTTTCTTGATACTCATTAGCGCAAAATACACCACAAGCACAAACACCACAAGCACGCCAAGCAGCACATAAGGATAGAATTGCAAGCGACGCAACAGCGTAGAATCTTCGTAATACAGATTGTGAGTTATATCTTCATCTATCTGAATATCAATGCGATTGGACGAGTGTTTCAACCCCCTCAACTTATCATCAAGAAACGCCTTATTCACCTCCGATAGCATTCCATAATAGCTCACACTATCATTGGCGTCGGGCAACTGAAAATTGCGATGGTCGAGGATATTATCGTTCTCGTCAACAAGAAGAACGGGGATATTATCGTTGGCTTCGATGATACTCAACAGAAAGTTCACATTGGCTGGCGACGATTCGGTTGCAACACTCATCGACACAAGCTCCTTGGTGGCATCGGCCCATATTTGCATGCGATCTCGTTCTTGTTCCGACAAGTCCTTCACCAGATTGTTTGAGAAGTAAAGGAAATATCCCACAAGCAGAGCCGACACGATTACAAGCCCCCATTTTAGGACTCTTCGCGAACTGTATATATCATTAAAAGCCATCTTTCAATATTCTTTTTCTATATATAACTCACAAAAATACATAACATTGTGTTATTTTTCAAAAAAATTACTCGATTATTAATCCCGTTATATTATCTTTGCTTGTTAAATTGTGAATTTATAAACTTCTAACATTATATCCTCATCGGTAAAAATGAGAAAATACAACTTAATTAACACATCGCTCGGTTGGCTTATGTTTGCTATAGCAACCATAACCTATATGCTCACTCTTGAGCCAACTGCAAGCTTCTGGGACTGCGGTGAGTTCATCGCACAAGGTTACAAACTTGAAGTAGGTCACCCACCAGGCAACCCTATATTCATTCTTGCTGCTCGCTTCTTCATCAACTTTGTTGGTGGCGACACAGCCCACATCGCATTGGCGGTGAACGCAATGAGTGCTTTGCTCAGTGCCGGCACTATATTGCTGCTATTCTGGACTATAACACACCTCGTGCGCCGTCTCACCGTGAAAGATGGCGAGGAAGATGCTATGTCTCTCACCCAAATGATTGTTATCTTTGGTAGTGGTATCTGTGGTGCTCTTGCCTACACTTGGAGCGACACTTTCTGGTTCTCAGCTGTCGAAGCCGAAGTGTATGCGTTCTCTTCGTTCTGTACTGCTTTGGTGTTCTGGCTCATCCTCAAATGGGAAGACCACGCCGACGAAGAACATAGCGACCGCTACTTGATTCTTATTGCCTATGTCATTGGGGTATCGGTAGCTGTTCACTTGCTTAACTTGCTTTGTATTCCTGCTATCGTACTTGTGTACTACTATAAGAAGTTCAAAAACACATCGGCTAAGGGCTCGCTCATCGCATTGCTTTTGTCGTTTATTATCATTGCAGCTATCCTTTACGGTCTTGTTCCTGGATTCGTGGAAATGGCTCAATATTTTGAACTTTTCTTTGTCAACACATTAGGATTCGGATTCAATAGTGGTACTCTATTCTACGCTATTGCAGTTCTTGCGATTTTTGTGTGGTGCGTGTTCGAACTTTACAAGCAACGCAGCGCTACTCGCATCAAGATTGCATTCTTTTGCACAGTATTCTTCTCGGGTACTCTACTCATCGGTGATGGTGTGATGCTTCCTTTGGCTCTCACTGCAGCACTTGTTGTGTATCTATGGAAGTTCTGCAAGAACATTCCTGTGCGTTGGTTCACTATCGTGGCTATGAGCATTTTTGTGATTTTCGTGGGATACTCTTCTTACGCAGTAATCCTTATTCGCTCTAATGCGCAAACTCCAATGGACCAAAACTCTCCTGACAATGTGTTTGCCCTTGCAAGCTACCTCAACCGTGAACAATATGGCGACCGCCCTCTTCTTTACGGCGAAACTTTCCAATCGGGTATCGTTTACGAAGTAAATAGCTCTGGTATTCCTAAGGCTATCGTTACCGAAGGCAAGAAACTATATGCTAAGAAGGTAAAGAGCAATCCTGACGAAGCCGACGAATACATCGTTACTGGTCGCACTAAGAAGTACAAGATGACTCCTGAGTTGAATATGCTTTTCCCTCGTATGTATAGTGGTTCGCACATCCAACAATACAAGGAATGGACTGGAATGAAGGGTACAATGGTGAATGCTACCACTTATGTGGACGGCAATGGCAACACTCTTGCCAACGAGCCTAAACTCAAGCCTACATTCCTCGAAAACCTACAATTCTTCATCTCTTATCAGATGAATCACATGTATTGGCGTTACTTCATGTGGAACTTCGCAGGACGCCAAAACGACATTCAAGGTAATGGCGAAATCACTCAAGGTAACTGGATCAGTGGTATTCCTTTCATCGACAACTGGCGTCTTGGCGACCAAAGCCTAATGCCTGCCGACCTCACTACCGACAACAAGGGACACAATGTGTTCTTCATGCTACCTCTTTTGCTTGGTATCATCGGTTTGCTATGGCAAGCTTTCGTAAGCAAGCGTGGTATCGAACAATTCTGGGTGGTTACTTTCTTGTTCTTGATGACTGGTGTGGCTATCGTTGTTTACCTCAACCAATATCCTAACCAACCTCGCGAACGCGACTATGCATTTGCTGGTTCGTTCTACGCATTCACCATCTGGGTGGGTATGGGTGTTGCTGGTTTGTGGTACATCCTACGCCAATATGTGATGAAGAAGGACAAGCAAGCTCGCGCTGCTGCTTGGGTAGCTGCTGTAGTTGGTCTTTTGGTTCCACTACAAATGGTGAGCCAAACTTGGGACGACCACGATCGCTCTGGACGCTATTGCGCTCGCGATTTCGGTAAAAACTACCTTGCAAGTGTCGACCAAAATGGTATCATCTTCACCAATGGTGATAACGACACATTCCCTCTATGGTATGCTCAAGAAGTGGAAGACTATCGCACCGATGTGCGCGTTATCAACTTGAGCTATTTGGCTACCGACTGGTACATCAACCAAATGCGTCGCCCTGCCTACGAATCGGAACCTGTGCCAATGATTGCCGATGCTGAAACTTTTGCCTACGATCAACGACAATATGGCTACCTAATTAGCCCAGACTCAACTCTTACTCCTGCTCTAAAGGCTGTTGAGCATTTCTACGGCGATAGCAAGAATGCGAAGTACAACTTGTACGAATTCAAGTACCCTCGCATGTATATCCCTGTGGATGCTGATGCTGCTGTGGCTCAAAATGTAGTTTCTGAAAGATATAAGGAATATATCAACCCTTATATTTCTCTCGATATGCTCAATGAGCCTAACACTCGTGCCGATGGTGCTATGAACACAAGTAAGGTGATGAGTATCGACATCGTTGCGTCGGCTATTGCTGAAGGCTGGAAACGACCAGTCTACTTCGCTATGACTGTGCCCGATAAGTATTATCTTGGTCTCACTCCTTACATGCTTAACACTGGTATGGCCTACCAAGTTACTCCTGTGGCTTACAATGCCTCGGGTGATGCAGGTGTGAACACCGAAAAGATGTACGAAAATGTAACTAAGAAGTTCACTTGGGGTGGTCTCGACACTGCCGAACCTGGTAGCCTATATCTCGACGAGTCTGTTCGTCGCATGGTTTCTACCACTCGTTCTACTATGCTTGACCTCGCTACTGCTCTTGCTCAAGAATCTTATATGTTCAAGGTTGAAGCAAGCGAAATGGACACTACATCGGCTCAATATGCCGAAAAAATGAAGTGGGCTAACGATAGCGAAAACAAGTGTCGCGAAATCCTCGACTTGATGATTGCTAAGTTGCCTGAAAAGGCTTGCTCTTACTCACTTTCTATGGGTATGGACATCGCAAGTCTCTACATGACTCTTGGCGAAGAAACTGGCAACGAAGAAGACTTGAAGAAGGCCGAAGCTATTCTTGAACGCGAAGTATTGAAATATGCCGAATATGTGCGTTTCTTCCAATCTCTCGAACCAAGTAAGTACAACCTCATCTCAAGATACGACATGTATATCGACCGCAACATCTTCGCAAGCTGTTTGCAATCGTATGCACAAATCGTTGACGACGAAACTATGACTGCTATGCTTATGAAGATTGAAGCATTGGGCGTTAACCTCGACCGCATCAATCTTTCAGGCAAGGATGCATAATCTTTCCAATAAGGCGATGTTCAACTATGATACATCGCCTTATTTTTAATCACTCAATATTGAGCCTATGTTTATCGAGCAACCTCCTCTTTTTTATCGAATACTTTTTCCCGAATGTGTGTGGCGTCTACATCGCAAGCGCAAATGCGTATATCTCACATTCGACGATGGACCTATACCCGAAGTTACTCCTTGGGTACTCGATACGCTCGACCAATATGGCGTGAAAGCTACATTCTTCTGCGTGGGCGACAATGTGCGTCGCAACCCCGAACTATTCGAGGAAATCAAGCGCAGAGGGCACAATGTGGGCAATCACACTATGAATCACCTGCAAGGCATCAAGGTTACTTCGCAACGATACCTTCGCAATGTGCTCGAAGCTCATCGCTACATCAATTCGCCTCTATTCCGCCCTCCTCATGGACTTTTGCGTTGGGCGCAAGCAAGTATTTTGCGCGAGCAATTCACCATCGTGATGTATGACCTCGTAACACGCGACTATAGCAACAAGCTATCGGGCGAAGATGTGCTCAACAATGTGAAGCGATATGCGCGCAAGGGCTCTATCATCGTGTTCCACGACTCACTCAAGGCCGAAAAGAACCTCAAATATGCTCTGCCTCGAGCTATCGAATGGCTCAAGAGCAAAGGATACACCTTTGAACTTATCAAAGCTCAAGAATAGCATCTGCGCAACATGGATTCTCCTAAAAAGATAACCGAAAGCATAAGAGCCAAGGCCCTCGAACTTGGTTTTGATGTGTGTGGATTTGCGCGTGCCCAACAAGTGAGCGACAAAGCTATTTCGCAATATTCTGAATGGATTGCCGACGGCAAAAACGATATCATGGACTATGCCGAACGCTACCAAGACCTACGCAACAATCCTTGCACGCTCTTTCCTGGCGCAAAAACTGTAATCTGCGTGGCGATGAACTACTATCCTGCAGTATCACAACATCACGATGCGCCTCAATTCTCTCGCTATGCCTACGGAAAAGACTATCACGATGTCATTCGACAACGACTATCACTCCTCAACCAGTTTATCTCGGATAATTGGGGTGTTCAATCTCGTATTTGTGTCGACACTGCTCCCATAATGGAGAAATATTGGGCTCGTGAAGCAGGTATTGGATTCATAGGACGCAACAATCTGCTCATAATTCCCGGCAAAGGCTCTTTTTTCTTCCTTGGCGAACTCATCACACCTTTAGAACTCACACCCGATGAACCTTGTTCGTTGTCGTGTGGCAACTGCAACCGATGTGTTGAGGCTTGCCCTGCTAATGCTTTGCACGACGAACGCAGTCTCGACGCACGACGATGCCTTTCGTGCCAACTTATCGAGCGTCGTGGGGATTTACCTCATTGGATAGCCGAAGTGGCGGGAAATCGAATCTATGGCTGCGATTCGTGCCAATTCTGTTGTCCTCACAACTCACACGCCACTCCTACCACCATCGAGGAGTTCCGTCCTTCATCTGAGTTCTTGAACCTTTCGCTCGACGACATCGTCTCTATGACTCCCGAAACATTTAAGGCTATTTTCGGGAAAAGTGCCGTAAAACGAGCCAAACTCGAAGGTTTGCAACGCAATGCACAATTACTAAAACCCAAAAAAAGCTAAAAAGAGGTATTAATTACCCCCCTTAATGCTTTCGACTGCATTTTTTTCCTATCTTTGTGCTTGAACTATAACTGAACACTAATTAAATAACATTATGAAAAAGATATTAAACCTAAAGAGTGTAATCTTAGCATTTTCAATGCTATTTGTTGCTATAGCTTTTAACTCATGCGCTACTGGTGGCAGCGAATTCGACTATCCTTTAGACGATCCTGCTACAACTGGTCTTTGCGGAACTAAATGGGTGCTACAAAGTGTTATGGGTGGCGAAAATGTAGAATACTCTTCTTATGTTTTCAACCTCGACAACACAGGTTACAGCGAAGAAAAGACTGAAAACGATACTGAAATAACAAGAAACCAATTCACATGGAAATCTTACAATCTTGGTGCAAATTCAATGCACATGCTTAGCATCACAATGGAAGGTAGCAAATATGAAATGTCAACTTTCTATGTGGTTACAGGCACAAGCCTTCGCCTAAACAACGGACAAGGTGGTATATTCACTTTCGTACCTGAAGAATTCATCGACAACAAAGAAGATTCAGAAGAAGAAGCTAAATAAAACCAATCATAATATACAACAAAAGCGCAACCCACACTGGCTTGCGCTTTTGCTATTTTATAGTCAAGATAATCATTGATTATTGCTCACCATATGGGAAATTGCGAGCAATTCGCTTGAGTCCTATTTGAACCAAAATATCTTTTAATTCCTCGCCCATAATAAGTGTGATATTATTTTCTTTGCAAGATGTAACCAAATCTGTGTTTTGTTCTTTATCTGCTTGTGTTACAATTAATATCTTCTCAATGAGTTTATCACCATCTTTATCCCAATAAGAGGCTTTATTGGTTTGATTAATAATGTCTTCTATATTCCAGACTATATCTTTATAATCCTTTATTTGAATTGCAATTATATAATTGATTTGCGAAAGTGGGTTTGAAAATTTGATAACAACATCCGTTCCGTGTTCCACCTCGGTGATGCCACCTGTCCTTTCAACCGTAAATATTGGCTCTGGGAACAACTCTTTCAATCCGCACACTAACGCATCTTCCCACTCTGATGCTTGGAACTGTTTGTGAATATTTTGGAATAATTCATTAGCAAATTTAGATTTGTCAAAACTCTGTTTGTAACAATTTTCTATTGTTCCTACTAAACGATTATCCACACTATGATAGTTCTTTAATGCGTTTTCATTGCCTTTCGACTCTACAATCTTATCAATATCGTCAGCAAGATAATTTATATTCCAAAAACGACCAGGGTTTTTCAATGTTGAACGAATATCACCCGAAACAACCTCACTATGGCGATTGAACACACAAATAATTTTAGCAGGAAAGATGTGTCCAAAATCTTCCAACTCTTCATCTATTTCGAATTTGTAGCCGGCTTTCCAGTCCATAGTAGCTTCAACTATGGCTACATAATCCCATTCTGGCAGTCTTGGTACTAATAGGTAATCTCCTTTTTTAACCTCTAACATCCTAAGGTTTTTTGAAGCACCTCCATCGTATGTCATATTGAGCAAATTTTGCCCTTCGTGATAGCCCCAACCTTGATGCAATATTTCAAGATTTAACTTTTTAGCAAAAAAATCAATATGATCTGTACAGATTCTATAACCCCAATAGTTTCTCTCACTTCTCATAATTATATTACTCCTCTGGATAAATCATCTTTTTTGTTACTCCGCCATCAACGGTGATACACTGACCATTAATGAAATCGCTGTTTTCATCGCATAGGAACAAGCATGTGCGTGCTATGTCTTCGGCTCGGCCTACTCTGCCCGATAGGTGAAACTCATGATCCTCTGGTCGCAACACTTCATTTTCGTCTACGCTTATCCAACCTGGAGCAATGCAATTCACTGTGATGTGATAAGGAGCCAACGACACTGCCAATGCGTGTGTCAACGACCATATTCCGCCCTTCGACGCAGCATACCCTTCGCTTCCGGCCTCGCTTTGCAAATAGCGTGTCGAACACATGTTCACAATGCGTCCATAAGGGTTCTTTTCCTCTTGTTGCGAACGATGCACGGCAAGCAATCGGGCTGTGATGAATGCGCTACGCAAATTGGTGTTCAGTATCTCCTCAAAATGCTCTACAGTGGTCGAAATTATCGACTCAAAACCACCCACACCCACATTGTTCACGATGATATCAATATCACCCCATTCGTCAATCAATGTAAGCACTGCGCCCTCTAAGGCAGCTTTGTCGCACACATCGAGAGCAAAAAATCGCGCTCCCGTAGCCTTCGCCACTTCCTCGCCGCGCTCCACATCTTTATCGCAGAACGCCACTTTGTCGCCTCTGCTCGCAAATGCTTCCACTATCGCACGACCTATTCCATGCCCAGCACCTGTTACAAATACTCTTCGCATATCGATTACTGATTTTATCAGTTACAAAGATAGTAAAATAAAAAAAACGATGTGCAAATCTTGCACATCGTTTTTGTCTTGTTGTTTGAGCGGAAGACGAGGCTCAAACTCGCGACCCTCAGCTTGGAAGGCTGATGCTCTATCAACTGAGCTACTTCCGCGAAAATTAAGTGGGCAGGGACGGATTCGAACCGCCGAAGGCGCAAGCCAACAGATTTACAGTCTGCCCGTTTTAACCACTTACCTACCTACCCTTGCATAAATGCGATGCAAAGGTACGAATATTTTTCGTAAATCACAAATTATTTTAGAGGATTTTATAGCAGTATACAATCAATCAACTGATTACCACTACCTTAGAAAATCTTTTTTATGAACGACATAAAGTCAAATGCCTTACCTTTATGGTCGAGAATAGCTTGAATCTCATTTTTCTCGTTGATAGCATCAAGTCGTTCGGCAAGTGGAATAAGCGAACGCAACAGCTGTTCGCCAGTACTTTGACGAGCTGTAATGTGAAGCAATGCACGCCCCATATTGATCGAAATGCGCAATTCACGCTCGCCCATCTTAGGTGTTACCTTCTTTTGGTAGCGCAACGCCTTGGTATAATACTTCACAGCATCACGATAGTTACCAATCTTTAGATGCAAGTCGCCCTCGTTTTGTAGCGATTCCACAAGGTCATAAATAGCTTGGGTTACACCCTTATGAGCCTTATCGAGATACAAATCGGTGGTAATCTGATAGTGCGCCAAGATGTTCATTTGCTTCAAGCGCGAATTGAATATTGTTGTTGAGGCTTCGATAGCGTTCACTATCGATGCACCAAAACGCATTTTATCCTTTTTAGCAAGCTTTTCAAGCAGTTTTTGAGCCTTCACAAGCTCTTTTTCAGCGCGCACATTCTCGCCCACCTTGTGATGCAACACAGCCAAGCAATACACCACACCTGCCGCAAGCGCCAGATAATCGATATGTGTGCGATCGGTATCCATCGATGCCAACACGCGCAACGACTGTTCACCTGCCTCAAGTGCATAGTTAAACTCGTTTCGCTCTATCTGCAACGCCATTTCGGCAAGATACAACCATGCTCCACCAAGCGTTCCCGCATACAAATCACGATTTATAGCACTTAGTTCTTGGATAGCTTCGTCCACCAAACCATTATTAGCAAGATACAGCACATACCAACGGCGCACATCAAGCCCTTCCTCCTCGCTCATAAGCTCAGCAGGGAGTTGTCCCGATTCGTTTATTTGATCCTTCCATTGCGTAATATCGTTTCGCAATTCAGGAAATGCCATTTCAAGCGACAATGGTTTCATTCGCTTCTAAATATATTAGTGTTAAATCGTTATCTATTCAGTTCTCGAAGGTTTTCTTTGCGACATACGCATATCTCACCTTTCCAACCACAAAGTTACGAATTTTTATCCATTTTTACTACTTTTATCTCCTCATCCTATAGCTGCAAGACCACCTTTCGACGTTTCTTTATACACACTTGGCAAATCGTGGCCTGTTTGTTTCATCACTTCTACCACTCGGTCAAAGCTAACACTGTGAACACCATCACTAAACGACGCATATAGGTTCGAATCGAGCGCACGCGCTGCCGCATAAGCGTTTCTTTCGATGCATGGAATCTGCACAAGTCCGCACACAGGGTCGCATGTAAGCCCTAAGTGGTGCTCAAGTCCCATCTCAGCAGCATACTCTATCTGCGCTGGCGAACCACCAAAGAGTTGGCTTGCTGCAGCTGCTGCCATAGCACACGCCACACCCACTTCGCCTTGGCAACCCACTTCGGCACCCGAAATAGATGCATTGGTCTTCACCACATTACCAAATATGCCTGCTGTTGCAAGAGCACGCAATATACGCTTTTCAGAAAATTCACGAGATAGATACAAATGATACAACACCGCAGGAAGTACGCCACATGAGCCACATGTAGGGGCAGTAACAATCATTCCACCCGATGCATTCTCTTCGCTCACTGCAAGTGCATAAGAATACACCAGCCCACGACTTTTTAGGCTACTTGAATAACCACTCGCCTTCATATAATAGCTCACAGCCTTGCGACGCACACCAAGTCCACCTGGCAACACGCCTTCGCCTTCAAGTCCGCGTTTCACCGAAGCTTTCATCACTTCCCACACTTCGTGTAGATAGTCCCATATATATTCGCCCTCGCATTCGTCCACATATTCCCAATAGCTCTTGCCTGTGCGTTCACACCACTCAAGAATGTCCGATATGCGACGCATAGGATACACGCTCTTTTTGCTATCGCTTTCTCCCGACACTTCGGTATCCCACACGATTTTACCACCGCCCACCGAATATACAGTGCGATCACCTAACACAATTCCACACACATCGCGACCTACGATGCGCATTCCATTGGTGTGATATTGGGGTACAAAGTCAGGACACCAGTTGATAACAAGCTCACCCACAGGCGACAACACATCTTCAATAGCCTTGTCGGTCAAGTGGCCTTTACCCGTTGCTGCTAGCGAACCGTAAAGGTATACTTCGAAGTTCACTGCCGACGGATATTCTGCTATAAATTGTTGCACTGCTTTACGAGGTCCCATAGTGTGACTACTTGAAGGACCGGTTCCTATTCTGAATATTTCGCTTATCGATTCCATAGTAATATCTTAAGTGTTAATTTCCTATATATGTATACGACAAAAGCGACCGCACAACTGAATAATCGTGTGTACCGTCGCTATATATGTCAACTAAAAGCGCTCGCTTTCTTACTTAACTGAATCAGCAGCTACAGGAGCTTGTTCTGTAGCAAATGGAGTGCTTTGTTCTTGTTGAACTGGCTGTTGAACTATTCTACTACCTTGCACCAATGTGTCATTGATGAAGAAAGAAGAAATAATGCTGCACACCACGATGAAAATTGCAAGTGTCCAAGTTGCCTTTTCGATGAAATCAGTCGACTTGCGAACACCCATTACTTGATTTGCGCCAGAGAAGTTAGAAGCAAGACCTCCACCCTTTGACTTTTGAATTAGTACTGCGCCGATCATCAATAGTGCGGCAAGAAGAATAAGAATACTTAAAAAAATGTACATAACTTATTTGTTGTTTTTATTGTTTCAATTTTACTAATTTTCGCAAAAAACGAATTTGGTCTGCAAAGTAAATACTTTTTTCTGGAAATTTCAAACTTATAGTCGTTATAATTTCAAGTGCCTTGGCATATTTGCCTTGTTTTATGTAAATTTTGGCAAGGCTTTCGCTCAACATCGAGTCATCTATCACCACAGGCATATCAATTGGCTCTGATTCGGTTTCGGCACTTACAGGCTCACTTTCAGCAGTTTTTTCGGTTGGAAAATAGCCTGGTCGCTCTTTAGTTTTCAAGATGAAACTATTGATAAGTGCATCTTCCTCGCTTTGCGCTGCATCCACCTTAGGAGCACTACGCTCTTCCTCGGCTGCAAGCATTTGTGCATAGTCGGGCACTGGATTGAAAATCATCTTGTTGAGCAACTCTATTTCCTTTTCATCACTATTGCCATAGGTAGCAAGAAATGTGTCGAGTGTTGAATCGGTGTCGAGTTGCACGGGCTCTGGCTCAGCTGGATAGAATGACGCAAACTTTGCCGCATCGTCGCCAAGTATTGCATAAAGTGCTTTGCGATCGGGTGTAGCGATTGCCAACTTTCCAAGAAGTTCCTCATCGAGCCCTTCAGCATCCATGTTGCGTTGCAGATACATCAACACGGGCAAGGTGAAATAAGGATATTCCTCTTGCGCTTTCTGCAACCATTCTCGATCGATTTTACGATCCTGATTGGCAAGCATATCTTTTATGTCGTCGGCAATACTCATAGTGTCCCGTTCTTTTTACCAGTTACCTATCGTAGCATTGAAGATAAGGTCGGCAAGTTCCTTACTTATCTGCGTACATAGCTCATCTTGCACATCGGTAAGCATTTCATTGCTTGAGAAGTCGCGATAAGCCGAGAATGTTTGGTCGATTTCTTGACCATCATTCTTGTTGTCGATATATTTCACTCTCACAGTGATTGTGAGACGAGTTTGCGAAGCATAAGCGTTCTCATTTACTGCTTGTGGGCTCAACGAATATCCAGTGATTTCGCCCTCAATGCGTAGATCGGTGTTGCCCGAATCCATCACGCGCAAACGAGTTTGGCGTTCAATCATCTCGGTAAGTTGATTCTCAAAAGTTTGTTGCAAAGGAGGGTACACCAATGCAGCGCGAATTGGGAATTGCGATATCGAGATAGTCTTATATATCGTATAATCGAGCGCAGCACCATTAAACTTATAGCTAATGCTACAAGCCTGCATAATCACAATTAATGATATGAGAGTAAATAGACGCTTTATCATTGTTCGCTATCGTTTTTTATTGTTTCTGGTCGTCTTATGGCACTTATTCAAGTCCATATTCCTTTATTTTGCGATAAAGAGTGCGCTCCGAGATTTGCAATTCTTCGGCAGCCTTGCGACGCTTACCGCCATTGCGTTCGAGCGAACGCTTTATTGTTTCACGCTCAGTATCTTCAAGTGTCATTGAAGGTTTTGCCTCTTCCACACGCTCCACATCTACCGTTTCGATGTCGTCGGCAAGCACCTCGCTATATTCCACCTCATTGGTGTTATGCGCTGCTTGCGTAGGGTAGTTGCGAATGAACGATGGATGCTTCACATTGCCTTCATTAACCGATGGCGTTTCGAGGTGGCGCGATGGAGTGCCACTTTGTTCTTCGTCCAACTTTGCTCGCAACTCATCTATCTCGTGTTGCATCTTGAACAGCATCTTGAATAGCATTTCGCGTTCTTGACTGTAGTTGAACGATGTTTGCGATGCCACCACTGGCTTCGAATCGTTGCTATTATAATTAGGCAAATAAATCTTCAGTTGTTGTTCGTCCACATTCTTACCAGCCTCAAAAAGCGACAATTGTTCGATAACATTCTTCAATTGACGCACATTTCCTGGCCAGCGATAACTCAATAGCACATTCTTTGCACCATCGAGAAGCGTTACATTAGGCATACGATTCTTTTCGGCAAAATCGCCCGCAAATTTTCGAGTAAGTAGCAGAATGTCGTTGCCTCGTTCACGCAATGGTGGAACCGAGATTATGATTGTCGACAAACGATAATACAAGTCCTCACGGAATTCGCGCTTTGCTACGGCTTTTATCAAGTCTTTGTTTGTTGCAGCCACTATGCGCACATTGGTCTTGCGCACTTCCGACGAACCAACGCGCAAAAATTCGCCACTTTCAAGCACTCTCAGCAATCGAGCTTGCGTAGTGAGTGGCAATTCGCCCACTTCATCAAGGAAGATTGTTCCGCCGTCGGCTTCTTCAAAGTAGCCCTTACGATCGGATGTTGCCGATGTAAACGATCCTTTTACATGCCCAAACAACTCAGAGTCGATTGTGCCTTCAGGCAATGCACCACAGTTCACCGCAATGTAACGACTATGCTTGCGCTTGCTGAACTCGTGAATTACCTTTGGGAAAAACTCTTTTCCCGAACCACTTTCGCCCAACACAAGCACCGACAAGTCGATAGGTGCCACCTGAATGGCACGCCCCAACGCATTATCGAGGGCTTTTGCCGTACCGATAATCGAAAATCGCTGTTTTGCTCTTAATATGTCCTGTGACAAATCGCCCATTACTTATCTTTTAACGCAAATGTAGAATCTTTTAAGAATTTTGTAAGTTCTTCTACGCTCTTATATTTAGCTTGTTCTTCCACGCTGATAGGCTTACCCACACTCATCTTCATGTGCGCACCCTTCTTACGGAACACTTCGCTTGGAAGCATCAACGAGCGCAAAGGCCAACATATACGACCCATCACATAGCTCAACATTGAGTTGTAACCTTGGAAATAGATAGGTACAACAGGCACTTTAAGCTGTTGGATAAGGCGAATAATAGTAGGTTGCCAATCACGGTCGTCTACTTCAAACTTACCATTGATCTTAGCTACCGAACCTGCAGGGAAGAATCCTATTGGATGTCCCTTCTTCACATGTAGCATAGCTTCACGAATACCCTTCATGCTCACAGCCTTCTTGGCAGGATCGCTACTTGCCACAGGGTCGACTGCGATGAAGTTTTGACGCATAGCTGTGATATAGTTCAATATAAGGTTCACCATCACCTTGTAGTCTTGGCGGCGTGAAGCAAGCTCACTGATCAAGATAATACCGTCAAGGGCTCCAAATGGGTGATTTGACACTGTGATAAATGCTCCTTCTGGCAGTGAATCAAGCACTTCCTTGCCTTCCACCTCAAGAGTAATATCAAGGTCTTTTAACACGCCCTTAGTAAAAGGCGCACCTGGTGTCTTATAATTGTTCGAATGTAACCCGTTGATTTTGTCTACTTTAAGTAGCTTAAATAAGAAATTGACAAGTTTTGGCTTACCTTCAAAGAAAGGCACCATTTTTCTTATATCATCATAGTCGAGTACATTCGGTTTAATTGGTGATTCTTCCATTTTTATCTATATTTTAAGTCTTTTAAGCCCACATATTTAGGGGCAATTTACAAAATCGGTGCAAATTTACGAAAAAACCGCCGTTCACACAAAAATACTAATTACTCCATCTTTAGCGCTCGTGCTATACCCGAGTAGGTCACAGCAACGCCAAGATGATAGCCCTTAGTAGCAATTTTCTTATAATCGGCATACATCACAAAAGGTGTGATACGCAACGATGAGGTGTATTGTTCGCGCTGTCCGCTAAATAGCAATGGGGTCGACGACACATATCGATGTAATTTTATGTCGAAATCGACTCCGGCTTGCCAGCCAACATTATTAATTTGTGCGCTCACCGTGTTTTTCACCTTGCTCACATATTCTCGCTTTTCGTCATTATACACCCAGTCAAGATTAGCCATATTCCATGAGTAGCCACTCCAGTACACTCCTGCATAAGGTGTGATAGCTATGCGTTCGCTATCAACAACAGTGAATCCCACTGCTGCTCCTACCGACAATAGTGATGCGCAATTGTTCATTGGGCCTTGTGCATCACGCACCACACCATCGGCTGTGGTTACTTTGGCGCCAAACACATTGCGATTCTTAAAACTTGGCTGACCATACGCTACATCGGCTTTCAACGCCACTCTCTTATAGCTGGCTGTTATACCGGCTGTAAATGTGGCGCAATTACCGAAATAGTTGTTGATATATTTAGTAACAAACGAGCCTCCAAGCCCCAAATACAAGCCATAACTCCAATCACCTGGCACAAATTCGGGCACACCAGGCAATCCCATTTCCTCAAGATCCTTTCGGGTGAAATATTCCCACTCTTGAAGTTTCTTATCATTGGAACCATGGGCTGTTTCGCGCTCGATAGTTCGCACTTGGTCTTTGTATTGCGAACGATAGTGAGCCAATCGGCGATCGGCTTCCAATCCATTTATTCCTGTGTTGAGTTCGTTCTGCAAGCGACGACGATATATCTCCAATTGGTCAAACATCAATTGGTAATATCGCAACTTGCGTTCACTTCTCACATCACTATCGGCATACGACTCACTTCTACTCATCGATGCTTCGGCTGTGATGCGATAGTGTAATACATTGCCATTTTTGACCTCTTCTTTCGACACAGTAGTGAGCGCTGCTGCCAAGTGTGACGATGAGGCATTTTCTTCCACTTTAGAACCTCTGAAATCGTCCCACGAAAGCATGCCTTCACTCCATTTCTTAAAGTCAGCCACCTGAGCCATTGCCGACGATGCCACAACAAGCATCATTGCGACAATCCAACCTACACGCACCATAGCGACGCCTCTTATAGTTGTTCCAAAATGCGTTTCAACACCACTTGAGCCGAAATCTCACGATTGGCAGCCTCTGGAATCACAATTGATTGTGCACTTTCGATTACATCATCGCTCACTATCATATTGCGACGCACAGGTAAGCAATGCATAAAGAAAGCATTGTTGGTGAGCGCCATCTTCTCAGTAGTTACTGTCCACGACATGTCCTTGCAGAGTATTTGTCCGTAGTTAGGATCGGTATAGGCACTCCAGTTCTTTGCATACACGAAATCGGCACCTTCGAGAGCCTTATCTTGATCGTACTCGATGCGAGCATTGCCTGCAAACTTAGGATCAAGTTCGTAACCCTTTGGGTGAGTTATCACAAAATCGTAGTCGGTAGCATCCATCCATTGTGCAAATGAATTTGGCACTGCTTGTGGAAGTGCTTTTGGGTGAGGAGCCCAAGTAAGCACCACCTTAGGGCGTTCCACCTTCTTGAATTCTTCGATTGTAATGAGGTCGGCAAATGCTTGTAGTGGGTGAACTGTGGCAGTTTCCATTGCAAACACTGGCTTTCCTGAATATTGAATGAATTGTTGAAGAATCTTTTCTTCGTAATCATCTTTCTTGTTCTCAAAACGAGCAAACGAACGCACGCCTATCACATCGCAATAGCTTCCCATCACTGGAATAGCTTCGAGCAAGTGTTCGCTCTTATCGCTATCCATGATCACACCGCGTTCGGTTTCAAGTTTCCATGCACCTTGATTAACATCGAGCACTATCACATTCATACCGAGGTTCATAGCTGCTTTTTGTGTACTCAAGCGAGTGCGCAACGACGAGTTAAAAAACACCATCAACAATGTTTTGTTCTCACCAAGTGACTTGTAGCCAAAGCGATTAGCTTTCACTTCAAGAGCCTCTTTCACTGCGGCCTTCAAGTCGCCTATATCTTCTACATTTACAAATGTTTTCATTCTATTTGCTTTGTTTATTTTTTATTTAAAAGTCCACTTAAGCGCTACAGTAGGATTCCAGTACCACCCCTTGTTCAATGCAAAGTTTGATGAAATTTCCCATTCTGTACCCACGCTTAGGTTGAAATCATTGTCAACACATTCAAGTGCATTAAGGTTGAACCACAATTGAGGTTCGGTGATAAATGTGAACTCGTGCTTGTTACCGTCTCTGTCGGTATGCTTTTCACGCCAGAAATCAGCAAATCCTGAGAACGAGAACTTACCCTTACCAAAATTAACATACCAAGTACCAGTAAGTTGGAAATTGTTCTTCGATTCGTTGCCACAGATATACTTATACAACGCGCTCACTGTGAATCCCTTTGAAAAATCTTTGTTGTTATAAGAATAAGTTGCACCAGCCAAATAGCTGTTCTTGATATAATTTAGACCACCATTATATTCCAAATGAGCCGATACAGGAGCTTCCCAGAACTTCAATTCGCGTGCGATTTCCCAGTAAGCCGATGCTACTGCATTGTCAGCATAGTCCATATCTACAAAGAAGAATGTGCTACCCCACTTATCAGGACGGAACATTTCCACTGTAGTGGTAATCTTGGCACGATCGCTTAATTCGTCATAAACATTATTACCGAAATCATAATGAAGTTGAATATTTTGAGCATTAACTGTTACCACGCTCAGCAACAACCCCATAATCAATATAAAAACCTGCTTTCTCATAGAAATAAATGTTTTAATGATAAATTTATATTTTTGTATTTTTTACTTTTACGGTATTTATATCCACAAAGATAGTACAACACCCCACACAACGCAAATTTTCGACTCATTTTTCAAATATTTCCCGCTATAAACACTATCTTTGCACTTATGATACTTAACTGCGTTTCAATTTTAAATTTCAAAAACATCGAGGAAGCTGCTTTGCAGTTCTCTCCCAAAGTGAATTGCTTCATAGGCAACAATGGCATGGGAAAGACCAATATTCTCGATGCTATCTATTATTTGAGCTTCAGCAAGAGCTACATCAATCAAGGCGACAGCATGGTTATTCATCACGATGCCGACTTCTTGATGCTCAAAGGCGATTACACTCGTCGTGCCGAACCGCTCGAAATTGCGCTTTCGCTACAACGAGGCAAGCGCAAAACCATGAAACGCAACGGCAAGGAATACAAGAAACTGAGCGAACACATCGGGTTGCTACCTGCTGTGATGGTGTCGCCTATGGATTGGGAACTTATTCGTGGAGCTGGCGACGAACGACGCCGACTCATGGATATGATTATATCTCAAAGCAATGCCGAATACCTTGCAGCTCTCATCCGTTACGGAAAAGCTATCGAAAATCGCAACGCCCTCATCAAGCAAGGCTATCGCGACCCTATCCTTTTCGAAACTGTCGAAGAGCAAATGTGTGCAGCTGGGCAATACATTCACGAATGTCGCAAAGCTTGGGTAGAGGATTTCTCGCCTATATTCATGAATTATTACCAAGCCATTTCGGGCAGCGCCGAGACTGTGAGCCTTGAATACAAGAGCCACCTCAACGACAAACCAATGGCACAATTGCTTGCCGAATGTCGCGACCGAGATACGATTATCGGTTACACTTCGCGCGGCGTACACCGCGACGACATCGAGCTACTTCTTGGGCAACATTCTATGCGCAAAACTGGCTCGCAAGGACAATGCAAAACCTACACCATCGCATTGCGATTGGCTCAATACGACTTCTTGAAGCGCGTGAGTGGAATCACTCCTATTTTGCTTCTCGACGATATTTTCGACAAACTCGATGCTTCTCGCGTTGAAAACATCATTTCGATGGTGAGCAACAGCGACAACTTTGGACAAATATTCATCACCGATACCAATCGCACCCACCTCGACGAAATAGTGAAATATGTGGGAAGCGATTATCGCATTTTCATGGTCAATAGTGGTGTAGTACAGTCGCTCCCTAATGAAGACAAGGAGGACGGCCTATGAAACGCACCGAAGCCGAACCTATTGGCGACATCATCAAGAAACTTCTTGAAACTGAGCACCTCGACGGCAAGATGAACGAGCTACGAGCTGCTGAATTGTGGGCTGAAGTAGTGGGTCCTGGCGTAAATCGTTACACCGTGAACCGATATGTGAAAGGCGGCGTTCTATATGTGCGATTGTCGTCGGCTGTGTTGCGCAACGAATTGATGATGGGACGCTCAACTCTCGTAAAACGACTCAACGATGCTGTGGGTAGCGAAGTTATATCCGACATCGTTTTTAGATAGAAATCATTTACAACTTATGGAAAATAAAGCTAACAAAAATCCTTTTTATATACAGCCTAAGGCTGAATTCAAGCACCGCTTGGGCGTGCAAATTCGTTTCAACGACATCGATGCTCTTGGTCATGTCAACAACGCCATCTACATGGAGTTCTTCGACCTCGGCAAAGCTACCTATTTCACCGATGTGAATGGTGGTCCAGTGGATTGGCGCACTGCCAATGTGGTGGTTGCCAATGTGAATTGCAACTACCTCGCTCCTATCTACTTCCACGAACCTATCGAGGTGCAAACTCAAGCCGAATATGTTCACGACCGTAGCGTGAAACTTCTTCAACAACTTGTCAACACATCTACTGGCGAAGTGAAATGCCAATGCGTGGTGATTATGGTAGGTTTTGATGTGAAAGTTGGTGTGTCGGCTCCTATTTCCGACGACTGGAAGCAAAAACTATCGGCTTTCGAAGGTCGTAACCTCGATTAAAACACACCCAAATTCTTCGATTAAATGGGATAAAACGCATTTGCGTACTATTTGCGTACTGTTTTTCTTGGCGTTTGCAATATGTGCAATGTATTTTTGCATCACAATCAAACAAAAAAACGAAACTTATGAGAACTCTGATTTTATTTTCGCTATTATTAGCTTGTGGCACATTTGTGGCATGGGGCGATGATGATATTTATGCTACACTTGAAGAACGCGATAGTGTGGTTGCTGCACAATTAGCTCAACGAACACGAACACAAGAGCAATTTCAAGAAGACTTGAAAAAATTTAGCACCAATTCGCGAGCATATATCATCACGCAAAGCACTATGTCGGAAGATTCGATTTTTCGCACTTTGCAAGATAGTACTTTGTCCTACACTCTAAGGCTACTGGATAAAATCGAGAACAAAATCACTCTACCCGAAGAAGTAAACACCCTATTAGGACAAGATCAAGCTGAAAAGATATATGCCACTGCTTATTGGGATGAAGCATTCTTTGAAGCTCCAAGCCCAAACCATGCATCACTAATGATTCCTTTTAAGTCCGTTGTGAATGGCGTGGAATTTCAATCATTCTTGAATATTGTTCGACAAGATGGTTTCTATTATCGCACCGTTTCGTCTAATTTCACCATTTCCAACGATACAACAACCAAATATGTATCTATCATTTCCAACATCTATGGCGACTTTTTAGCTGCCGAGAAATTCAACGCGAACATGGAATTGGAGGAAATGGTCCCTCTTGCACACCGAAAAGGTGTTGCTGAGTCAATATACAAGCCAGAAAAGTCAGTTAATATGACTCGCAATAATTACTGGGAAAGAGAACGCTATCGTAACCGCCAATTCTATCGCAACAATTATCAAAGCAATAATATCCTCTATCGAAACGATCTTCGATCAAGAAATAGATCTGACATAGGTGGTTATTACCAAGCTCCCGATGGCACTATCACTTTAACAAAGGGAATAAGACCTCGTTAATCTCACTCTTAAAAAAATATTAGGGGGTGTGTCATAATGGTTGACACACCCCCTTTACTTTATTAAAACCTCGATTTATTACTTATTGAACATTTCTTTGATCGAGCCTATTGAGCTAAGAACGCCTGTTGCTTCATAAGGGATATAAACAGTCTTACCATCCTTACCCGAAGTCATTTCGTTAAGAGTTTCGATGTACTTCATTGCAAGCATATAAGTTGCTGGGTCGGTCTTCGATTCCTTGATAGCTTCGGTTACTCGGCGAATAGCTTCGGCTTCAGCTTCAGCCTGTAGCACTTTAGCACGCGATTCACCTTCGGCCTTAAGAATTTGTGATTGCTTTTCGGCTTCGGCTTGGTTGATTTGCGATTGCTTTTCACCTTCTGAGCGAAGGATAAGAGATTTCTTTTCACCTTCGGCATTCAAGATTTCAGCACGACGATTACGCTCTGCTTGCATTTGCTTTTCCATTGCTTCACGCACACTTTCAGGAGGTGTAATATCTTGTAGTTCCACACGATTCACCTTCACACCCCACTTATTGGTTGCTTCGTCAAGAATTGATTGTAGCTTTGAGTTGATAGTATCACGAGATGTCAATGTTTCATCAAGTTCAAGCTCACCTATCACATTACGCAACGATGTTTGTGTAAGTTTTTCTATCGCATTTGGCAAGTTGTCGATTTCATAAACCGATTTCTTTGGGTCAACGATTTGGAAATATAACAACGCATTGATTTCGGTAGTTACATTATCCTTAGTAATCACTTGTTGTGATGGGAAGTCATACACTTGTTCGCGCAAGTCGATGCAAGAAGTTGATACGATACTTGCTATTGCTCTACGACCACCCAAATTATCTACTCTACGAGTATAAATCATCTTTGATTTATCAATAAATGGCCAGATGATGTTCAATCCTGGAGGAAGAACGCTGTGGAATCGACCAAGACGCTCGATTACTCTGGTTTCTGACTGCGGAACGACTTTAACACCCGCCAATACAAGGACAATCACGATAAACACAATGATTGCCAACAATACTAATGTGTCCATTTTTCAATCTATTTTTGTTAGTTTTACAATTTTTCTACCTCAAGAATAATGCTGTCGTAGCCCACGATGCGCACGCGAGTTCCCACTGCCACTTCGCTATCATCTACACATCGAGCTTGCCAACGATCACCATCCACTCGCACTCTACCTGTACCATGCTCAGGAATAGCTTCGATTACTTCCACCACACGACCTTTGAGCGCATCCATATTGCTTAGACCAGTGCTGTCGCATCCTTCGTGGCGTTTTTGCCAACGACGAACAATCGGTGCAAATGCCACAAATGCTATTATAGTGCCCACGATCAACGAAATGAGTTGCGCTTCCAAACCCATATCCAATAACGAAACTACCATTGCGAATAAGCATCCCACTGCCAAGCAGAATGTAGCCACAAGCGATGTAAATAGTTCAACAATGATGAGCAGAGCTGCTACGATGAGCCAAATGAGCCAGTTTTCCATAATAATTCCTTTCTTTTTAGTTTTCTATTTGCCCGATAGAAAATAGTTTTGTACTTTCGCCAACACTTTCATCGGGTGGTTGCTAATATGTGTTATTTCTTCTACTACAAATATAACTATTTTTTTGCAAAAATCAAACCATATTTGTAAAAACGACACTTATTCACCTAAATCCACCCATAAAAACGATATTTTTACCAAAACTCACCTCTTATGGCAGATAACTTTCTCGAAAATCAATACGAAGAATATCTAAAACAAAAAGCAGCCAAAGAAAACGCCAAGCGTATTGCCTGGCGTAAGCGTTTGCAAGCCTACAAAGAGAAACTTGCTCAAGAAAAACTAAAAGCCAACGAAAAGTAGCCCGTTTAATGTGCTTCGAGCCAATTTTGAGCCACTCCCGACGATGGTATCATCTCCACTCGTCCACTGTAAGCTCTTCGCATTTCGGTAAGCACTATTCCACTCACACGATCAAGTTCTTCGGGCAGCACATCAAAGTTCAATTCGTCGTGTACCTGCATAATCATTTTTGAGCGCAGATTTTCTTCCTTGAATCGACGGAAAATGTGCACCATAGCTATCTTGATAATATCGGCAGCTGTGCCTTGTATTGGTGCATTGATGGCATTGCGTTCCGAGAATCCTCGCACTATTGCATTGCGTGAGTTGATATCGGGAAGCATACGGCGACGGCCAAATTGTGTAGTCACATATTCTTGTTCCTTACCCTTTGCGATAGCTAAGTCCATATATTCACGCACCTTAGGGAACATCTCAAAATATCCATCGATAAGCATCTTTGCTTCGGCACGAGTTATCTCAAGGCGTTGCGACAATCCAAATGCCGAAATTCCATACAAAATACCGAAATTGGCAGTCTTCGCCTTACTACGCTCTATTGGCAACACCTCATCGAGCTGTTTATGATAGATGCGAGCAGCTGTGAGTGTGTGAATATCTGCCCCTTCGTTGAATGCGTTCACCATTGTTTCATCGCCACTCAAATCGGCCACAAGGCGTAACTCGATTTGTGAATAGTCGGCCGAGAAGAATACATTTCCTTCGGCTGGGATGAATGCTCTTCTGATTTCGCGACCTTCATCACTACGCACAGGTATATTCTGCATGTTAGGATTGGTCGACGACAAGCGTCCAGTAGCTGTAACAGTCTGGTTATAAGTAGTGTGAATGCGACCCGTGCGTGGATTTACTAGTTGTGGGAGCGCCTCCACATAAGTTGAGAGCAATTTTCGTAGTCCGCGCACATCGAGAATTTTATTCACAATAGGATTTTTAGCTTTTAGACTTTGTAGCACATCTTCCGAAGTGGAATATTTGCCACTCTTAGTCTTTTTCACCTTATCATCTATCTTCAATCGGTCAAAAAGGATTTCACCCACTTGAGCTGGCGAAGATATATTGAATTGTGTTCCAGCTATTTCATATATTTCTTTTTCAAGAGCTTGCACTCGTGCTTCAAGCACCGATTTATAGTCGTTGAGAACGGCTTCGTTGAGGCGAACACCTGTCATTTCCATATCGGCAAGCACCTCGATAAGTGGGAATTCCACATCACGCAACAATTCGCTCATGCCGAATTCTTGAATACGCTCAAGAAGTAATGGTTTGAGACGCAAAGCCATGTCGGCTTGTTCGCAGGCATAGTCGCAAAGCTGTTCCACCGGAATTTCGTTTATAGTACGCTTTGTTCTGCTCGTTCCTTCAGATTTGATAAGGCTTTCCCAAGCAATAGTATCATAACCGAGCATTGTCGATGCCAAGCGAGCTACGTCGTGGCTCATTTCGGGTTGCACAAGATAGTGCGCCACAGCCACATCAAAGTATTCTACCGACAACTGCACGCCTTCGTTGGCAAGAGCAAGGATATCGGCCTTTACATCGGCACTCACAAGGGTTGACAAATTGTTGACAAACATCGGTTTCATCGACGATATTAGCGCACGGCGCGCCTCCTCATCACTTGGCATAGGAATATAGGCTGCAACCGATTTCATTGCCGAAATAGCCACACCCACAATGCGTCGTTCGATGCTACTTTCGCCCGATGTTACGATGTGTACGCCATATTCTTTCACCGACGATAGTTTTTCGGCAAGTTTGCTCACTGTGGCCGGGTTGTCAATTATATCGTAACGATGTGCCTCGGTGTTAATGTTGGCTATTTTCACTTCCACCACTTCTTCCTCGCTATTTTCTTCTTCAGCATCAAATAGGCTACATTGCATCGATTCCACCTTTGGTGCTGGAGTTGGAGTGGCAGCAGCTTTCACCTTGTCGCCAATGATGCGAGTGATGAGTGTACGGAATTCCAATTCGTTGAACACTTCATATAGCGCAGCATAATCGGGTGTTTCCACCTTCAATGCTTCTTCATCAAGGTCGATAGGTACATCTATCTTTATGGTTGCGAGAAACTTTGAAAATCTTATCTGCTCGGCATTTTCTTCCACCTTGGTACGCATCGCGCCTTTTAGCTCATCGGTGCGTTCAAGCATCGACTCTATCGAGCCAAATTGCTTTATAAGTTTGATAGCAGTTACCTTACCCACGCCAGGACAACCAGGAATATTATCCACCTTATCGCCCATAAGTGCAAGATAATCAATCACCTGCAATGGAGTTTCAAATTCATAGCTATCGCATATCTCTTTCACGCCAAGCACTTCAAAGTCACCACCTTGCTTGCCTGGCTTATACTGAAATATATGCTCGTCGACCACTTGCCCGAAGTCCTTATCGGGGGTCATCATATATGCATCGAAACCTTTACTTTGCGCTTGCTTGGCAAGTGTTCCTATCACATCATCGGCTTCATATCCCATTTTCTCTATCACTGGTATGCGATAGGCTTCAAGAATGCGCTTGATGTAAGGTATTGCCAAACGGATATCTTCGGGTGTTGGTGGGCGTTCTGCCTTATACCCTTCGAATGCTTCGTGACGGAATGTAGGACCTGGAGGATCGAAACACACAGCCATGTGAGTGGGATTCTCACGCTTCAACACATCTTGAAGTGTATTGACAAATCCATATATCGCCGAGGTGTTGAATCCCTTCGACGACATTCGTGGAGCATTTATGAGTGCATAATATGCTCTATATATCAACGCGTATGCATCAAGCAAAAAAAGACGGTTTCGATTCATATTCGTTATTTTTTCGTTTCTTATTTGCGAATTTACGATTATTTTCTCAAAACAGTACCCAAAAACGCAGATTTATTGCTATTTTTGCACTTTAATCGCCAACATAAATGGGAGAAGTAAAGAAAATTCAAGAAAATATTGCTGATGACTTGTCATCACTTAACGACATCATCAAGAAAGCGCTTGAGAGCAACTCGGCTCTCATGCACCAAATCGTTTCTAAATTTTTGGAAAGCAAAGGAAAGCAGATTCGACCTATCCTCGTGATTCTTAGTGGTCGTTTCTTTGGAGGTGTCAACAATAAAGTGCTCAACGCTGGTGCTGCTATTGAACTATTGCACAACGCTTCTCTTATTCACGATGATGTAATCGACGAATCGAAGGAACGACGCGGCAAACCTACTATCAACCGCATTTGGGACAACCACATTTCGGTGCTTGTGGGCGACTTCTTCGTGAGTGCTGCGCTACATTGTGCTGTACAAACCGAAAACCACCGCATCACTGCTGTTCTTTCTCGTTTGGGACGAGAACTATCTCTTGGCGAAATGGATCAAATCGACAATGCTCGTCAACACAGCATCGACGAAGAGTCTTATTTCAACATCATCAAACACAAAACTGCTTCGCTATTCAAATGTTGCGTCGAAGTGAGTGGACATGTAAACAATGCTAACGAAAAGGAACTTGCCGACCTTATGCAATTCACCGAAATCCTCGGTCTTTGCTTCCAAATCAAGGACGACATCTTCGATTACTTCGAAGACAAAGCTATCGGCAAACCTACTGGCAACGACTTGCGCGAAGGTAAGGTTACTCTTCCTCTCATCTATGCTCTTTCTAAGAAGGACGCTCCTCAACACGACGAAATGGTAGCTCTTGCTAAGAAAAACGAACTTTCTAACGAGGAAATTGCTACTCTTATTGAATTTGCTAAGAATGAAGGTGGTATTGAATATGCTTACGCTACTATGGAACGACTTCGCAACGAAGCATTCGCTATTCTCGACTCTTATCGCGAACGCCCAGTTATCGACGACTTCAAGACGCTATTCAATTACATCATAGCTCGCAATAAATAATAAATCTTTTTCTCTATGCTCGAACCGTATCTCATAAAAGGACGCATCGAGGCTGGTTGTGACGAAGCTGGACGAGGCTGCTTGGCTGGACCTGTAACGGCGGCTGCAGTGATTCTGCCCGAAGACTTCCACAACGAACTACTTAACGACTCAAAGCAGCTCACCGAGCGACAACGAGAGCTTCTTCGCCCCATCATCGAGCGCGAAGCTATTGCGTGGGCAGTGGCTTTTGTTTCGCCCCAGGAAATAGATGAAATCAACATTCTGCGAGCTTCATTCACTGCTATGCACCGAGCTATCGACCAACTCACTACGCGCCCCGAAGCGCTGCTTATCGATGGCAATCGTTTCATCAAGTATCAAGACATACCTCACACTTGCATCGTGAAAGGCGACGGCAAGATGATGAGCATTGCTGCAGCATCGGTACTGGCTAAAACTCACCGCGACGAATATATGCAACGCATAGCACAGGATTTTCCGCAATATGCGTGGGACAAAAATAAAGGGTATCCTACTCCTGCTCACCGAGCAGCTATCGAACTGCATGGGGCTACTCCTCATCACCGCATGTCGTTCCAATTACTTAACCCTCAACTCACTCTTTTTTAACCATCTAACACTATTTCAGCTACTATACTATGGCAAAGAAAATACTTATCACTGGTGCTGGAGGATTTGTAGGCGGCTTTATTGTCGAAGCTGCTCTCAATCGTGGGTACGAAACTTGGGCTGCTGTGCGCGCCACTACTTCGCTCGAATATCTCACCGACCCTCGCATCAATATCATCGAACTCGATTTTTCCAATAAAGACACCTTGCGCGAACAACTATCATTGTTTATCGCCGAAAATGGTAAGTGGGATTATATAATTCACAATCTCGGAGCTACTAAGTGTAACAACTTCCGTGATTTCAATCGCATCAACTGCGACTATCTCAAAACTTTCGCCAACCTTCTCATCGAAGTGGGTGGAGTTCCTGAAAAATTCCTTCTTATGAGTAGCCTCAGCGTGATGGGTCAAGGCGACGACGACAACTATACTCCGTTCAAAAACACCGACTTAACTCATCCAAACACTCAATACGGCGTATCCAAACTCATGGGAGAGCAAGCTATTAAGTATCTACCTGATTTCCCGTATGTTATCTTCCGTGCAACGGGCGTTTATGGCCCTCACGAAAAGGATTATTTCTTGATGATGAAGAGCATCGATCAAGGATTCGACTTCAGTGTTGGCTTCAAGAAACAAATGCTCACTTTCATCTATGTGAAAGACCTTGCCGAAGCCATGATGGACGCGCTCGAAGCTCCTGCAGCTATGCGTAAAACATATCTAATAGCCGAAAAACGCGGATACACACAAAAAGAATTCCGTGAAATCGTGGCTCGCGTTCTTGGTAAGAAGCATGTACTTCCTATTTGCGCTCCACTATGGCTCACACGCATCATCTGTTGGGTTTCTGAACAAATTGGACTAATGCGAATGAAGCCAAGCACGCTCAACAGCGACAAATTCAAGATTATCAAGCAGCGCAACTGGCTATGCGATGTGAGCGACGGCGAACGCGACTTCAATTTCTCTCCAAAATATGACCTTAAAGCTGGCGTACGCGAATCAATCGAATGGTACCGCAAAGCAGGTTGGTTATAAAAAACAGAATGACGAGAATAGCAATGCTAATCCCGTCATTTTTCTTTTTGTTGTTATATCATTAGAATGTTTGCATATCTACGAGGCGTTTGTAGTAGTGGTTGAGAGCAATGAGCTCGTCGTGTGTTCCTCGTTCCACAATCTTACCCTCGTGCATCACACATATCATATCGGCATTGCGAATAGTAGATAGACGGTGTGCTATCACTATGGTTGTGCGATTCTTCATCAAGTGATCGAGAGCTTCTTGCACCAAGCGTTCGCTTTCGGTGTCGAGCGCCGATGTAGCTTCATCAAGAATAAGGATAGGTGGATTCTTCAAGATTGCTCGAGCGATGCTCAATCGTTGGCGTTGTCCACCCGATAGCTTGCAACCACGGTCGCCAATATTGGTCTCAAAGCCATTTTCCGACGCCATAATGAAATCGTAGGCATTCGCCACCTTGGCAGCATCAATCACTTGTTCCATTGTGGCATTTTCTACACCAAATGTGATGTTGTTGTAGAATGTATCGTTGAATAGAATAGCTTCTTGATTCACATTGCCCATAAGTCCACGCAAATCGGCCACATTCACATCACGAATATCTACGCCATCGATTGTGATGCTACCTTCATTTACATCGTAGAAGCGAGGAAGTAGGTCGGCAAGTGTCGATTTTCCTGAACCCGATTGTCCCACAAGTGCTACGGTTTTACCATATTCAATATCGAGATTTACATCGTCAATCACCCAATCGTTTTGATAGCGGAAACGCACATTCTTATATGAGATATTTGCATTCTTGCCCACTATTGTAACAGGGTTAGCCGGGTTCTTGATAGGATTGTCAGCATTTAGAATCACATCGATGCGTTCCATCGATGCCACACCTTTCTGAATAGAATAAGCGGCCTTCGACAAGTCCTTAGCAGGATTGATAATGCTATAGAATATCACCATATAATAGATGAAAGATGCTGCTGTAATAGATGAATGTCCCGACAAAATCAATGTACCACCAAACCACAACACAATAGCAATTGTTGCTGTGCCGAGGAATTCACTCATAGGGTGAGCCAGGTCGTAACGACGATTGCGCTTGTTGGACAATTCAAAGAACACTTCATTTTCGTTGTGGAAACGCTTTTTAAGCTTTTGTTCGGCATTGAAAGCCTTGATGATGCGCAAGCCACCGAGTGTTTCTTCAATAGTCGATAGCATAACGCCCCATTGGATTTGTCCTTCGAGCGATACGCGCTTGAGCGATTTACCCACTTTACCCATCACATATCCTGCCACTGGTAGAAGCACAAGCACAAACACTGTAAGCTCCCAACTCACAGCAATCATCATGCTCAAACATGCTACAATCATCACAGGATTCTTGAACATCATATCGAGCGACGACATCACCGAATTTTCCACCTCGGTAACATCTCCACTCATTCGTGCCATCACATCGCCTTTACGCTCGGTAGTGAAAAATCCTATCGGCAAATTCACTATCTTGTCGTAAATCATATTGCGTATGTCGCGTACAACGCCCGAACGAATAGGTATCAAGAAATAAGAGCTCAGATAAGCAGCACCTACCTTCAATCCTGTCATCACTACCAATGCAATACCCAACGATGCTAAGGCTGCCGATTGACCCCAAGTTTCGATAATGTATTGAACATAGTAATAGAAATTGTTTACAGCCACATCTTTGATTGAGCCACTGCCCCATTCCATAAACACATAGCTCGCCTCATTGATTTTGAAGAGCATTTGTAGGATTGGAATGATGAGAGCAAACGAGAACAGCGTGAGGAATGCTGTAAGTAAGTTGAATAATATATTAAGTGCTAAAAATTTCTTATAAGGTGGTATAAACCTCGTAAGTATCTTAAAAAACTCCTTCATTATCGATATATGCAAAAAAAATTCGGCTACAAAGATAAAACTTTTAAACTTTATAGCTTACTTTGCATCGAAAAAAGTACATTGACTAAGAAATTTATCATAAAAATGACTACAAATTATAGAAATTTAAGTGTTTTTGTCTGTGCCGTAATGGCATTTCTACTCTCAACTGCGTCGGCAATCAATATTAGTGGACGCGCTGTTGATTCTAACGACAAATCGGGTTTGGCTGGCGCTACTGTGAAGTTGCTTAAGGCCAACAGAGATAGTTCTCTTGTAAAAGGTGTAAGTACCGACGAAGATGGTAACTTCTGGCTCACTGGCGTGGGACAAGGTCGCTACATTGTGTCTATTTCTTATATCGGTTACAAGAATGTAAACAAAAATGTTACTGTGGCTAAAGATAGCCGCAACATGAAACTTGGAGATCTTGCGCTCGAACCAAGCTCTATCATGCTTAAGGAAGCTGTGGTAACTGGCGTAAAAACTGAAATCGTGGTAAAAGAAGACACCGTAGAATATAACGCCGACTCTTACAAGACACAACCTAATGCCGTTGTGGAAGACCTTTTGAAGCGTTTGCCTGGTGTAGAAGTGGATAGCGACGGTAAGATCACTGCCAACGGTAAGGAAGTTACTAAGATCCTTGTCGATGGTAAGGAATTTTTTGCCGACGACACTAAGGTGGGTACTAAAAACCTTCCTGTCAACATTGTCGACAAAGTGCAAGTGGTTGACCGCAAATCAGACCTTGCTCGACTCACTGGTGTTGACGATGGTGAAGACGAAACAGTTATCAACCTTTCGGTTAAGAAGGGCATGAACAACGGTTGGTTTGGCAATGTATCGGCTGGTTATGGTACAAACGATCGCTACGAAGCCAACTTCATGGTGAACCGTTTCAGCGATGGCGACCAATTCACAATCCTTGGTGGTGCCAACAACACCAACAATATGGGATTCACCAACGGCGCAGCTTCTCAATTTGCTCGTTTCGGTGGTAATAGAGGTATCAACACCAACCAAAACATTGGTTTCAACTTCAATGTAGGTAGCAAAGACAGCGAAAAATTCCGCGCTGGTGGTCACTTGATGTATTCTCACAGCGACCAAGACTCTCGCAACCGCAACGACAAGCAATATCTATTTGTTGACTCTACTTCTTATAGTAACTCTCGCAACATCAGCCGAGACAATAGCCACAACTTCAACGGTAATTTCCGTTTGAAGTGGGAAGTGGACTCATTCAACACTCTTGAATTCCGTCCTAACTTCTCTTTGAACTTCAACGAATCAAACAAGATCGATTCTACTCGCACTTTCGACGGACACATGCGCGATGTGAACTACAGCTACAAGCGCGACAACTCTGAAGGTAAGAGCTACAACTTCGGTGGTCAAATCGTGTACAACCACAAAGTGAAATCGCACCCTGGTCGCAGTTTCAGTATGCAAGCACGCTACAACTTCAGCGATACACAAGAAGATGGCAACACGCTTACTGAAAACCGCTACTACCTATATGATGACTCTCTTCAAATCATCAGCCAAATCGACGATAACCACCGTTGGAACAACAATATCCAAGGTCGTCTGACTTGGACCGAACCTCTTGGCGACATCAAGAAGGCTCTATTCCTCGATGTGTCTTATCGTGCTAACTATCGTTTCAACAACGCCGACAAGCTCGTTTATGATGTGCCTTACAATGGCAACACTCAACTAAGCGACGAAGCTCGCAAGATTCAACGATACAACTATCTACTTGGTAGTGCCGATGTTATCAACTACATCAAGGAAAACTACACATCATTTGCACTCACCAACCCTGTATTGCTTCAACAATTACTCGACGACGAATTGGCAATGGGCAACCCAGTGCTAAATCAAGACGATAGCAACCAATTCCGCAACAACTTCTTCTCTCAAACTTTGGAAGTAGGTGTGCGCAAGGTTACTAAGGACCTTAATGCTTCGGCTGGTTTGTCTTTGAACCCTTCAATGTCGAGCAGCAGGAACTTGACCAATGCCGACAAGAGTATCCCTACTCGTTGGGTGTGGAATGTGGCGCCTTATGCTCGCGTTCGCTTCAAGATGTCAAAGTCACGCTCTTTGCAACTTAACTATCGCGCAAACACAAGCCAACCTTCGATCAACCAACTTCAACCAGTTGCCGACATGTCGAATCCTTTGCGCATCGTTCAAGGTAACCCTAACTTGAAGCCTTCGTTCACTCAACGCTTCAATGTGCGTTTCAACGACTTCAACCAACAAGCGCAACGCAGTATCATGTTGATGGCTAATGCTCAATACACTCTTAACAGCATCATCTCTATGACCGACTATAATCGCGAAACAGGGGGACAAATCACTACTTACGGTAATGTGAATGGTGTATGGAATGCGTTTGCAATGGGTATGATTAGTGTTCCATTGCCTAACAAGAAGTTCTATTTCTCTTCTCACCTCAACACTCGCTACTCAAGCACTGTGGGTTACAACAACCAAGAATACAACCGCAGTGGTTCGCTATCGGTGAATGTATCGCCTGGTTTGACTTTCCGTTCCGACTTGTTGGAAATCCAACTTCGTCCTAACTACAACATTCAAACCACTCACAACACTGTGAAGACTCAAAACGACCTTACAGTGCATCGATATGGCGGTATGGTGAATGGTAACTTGACTCTACCTTTCGGTCTATCAGTCAACACCGACCTCAACTTCAGCGCATCTAAGGGTTATTCAGATGGTTACGACACTGAACAATGGCTATGGAACGCTGCTGTGTCTTACGAATTCCTAAAGGGTCGTCAAGCGTCTATCACAGCACGCATCTACGACATCTTGGGACAAAAGAAGAACATCTCACGCAGTGTAACTGCCAACTACATCCAAGATAGCGAATACAACACGCTCACTCGCTATGCAATGTTCACTTTTGCCTACCGTTTCAATACATTCGGTTCTAACAGCGACCTTCCTGCTGGCGCTCGCAACTACGGTGGATTTGGTCCTGGCGGACGAGGTGGTAGACGATAATAACTATAACTTACAACAAAGATTAATACACTCATAATTTTTTTGGTTTTATGTTGAAGATGCGACAGAAGTGATTCTATTCGCATCTTCTTTTTTGTATCTACCTCTCCTTTTCTCTCAAGAATAGACAAACGCCTCCTGTGGCTCATTTTGCGCATCTTTACGGGCATTCGACTCCTCAACCAAGAAAACCTTCGCCAAATCGTTTAAAACGGCTGTAAACGCACAAAAAAGCGCCTCAGCGATTGTTTTTTGAAAAAATATCAATAAATTTGCGAAAACTCTTTTGATTATATGGAAAATAAAATCGTTACAACTAAAATAGAGGTTTATTCATACGACGAATTGAACGAAACCGATCGCAACTTGGTGGAACAAGCTAAAAAAGCTACCGAAACATCTTATGCTCCTTATAGCAAGTTCAATGTGGGCGCTGCTGTTCTGCTCGAAAATGGCGAAACTATCTCAGGCTCTAACCAAGAAAATGCTGCTTTCCCAAGCGGTACTTGTGCCGAACGCACCACTATCTTCTATGCAAGCGCACGCTTCCCAGGCGTAAGATTTTGCAAATTAGCTATCGCAGCATTCACCGATGGCGAGTTCATCGAAGAACCTATCTCACCATGTGGAGCTTGCCGCCAAGCAATCCTTGAATACGAAAAACTCGGAGGTCAACCTATCGAAATCCTTCTTGCAGGACGCAACAAAGTGTACAAGCTACAAGGCATTCGCAGCCTCCTACCTCTCAGCTTCGAAGAATTCTAAATACTCACAAGTATAAAACCGAAAAAGGCAACCATTCAATGAATGATTGCCTTTTTATTATGTCACCACGCTCCGCGTGTACTATTAGATTTTCTTCTTGAAAGCGCGGCGGCGTTTGTGTTGAGTAGTGTCAAAGTATTGCCATTGTGATTGTACCTTTTGGTTCAATTCAAGCTCTGGGTTACTTTCGGCATACACATAACCATTGCCATTGAATGCAGGGATAAGTTCAGTGAATAGCAATGCATTCACACCCTTGCTTTGATATTCAGGCTTAACAGCCACAAGCATCAAGTCCACAATCTCGTTCTTGCCACGCAAAGCCTTAAGCATGTGCCACCATCCGAATGGGAATAGGCGTCCGCCCGACTTTTGCAAAGCTTTCGACATTGAAGGCAATGTGATACCCACACCGATCAATTCGCCACTTTCTTCAGTGATCAAACACACATTTTCAAGACGCAAAATTGGCACATACATCTTGATGTAGTGGTCGATTTGCTTTTGTGTAAGTGGTGAATAGCCATATAGAGGGTCGTAAGCCTCGTTGATAAGTGTAAAGATTGCTTCACCATAGTCGGCAATAAGCTTCTTTGCGCTTGTATATTTTGGAGTTGATAGTTTGTACTTCTTACGAACGATGTCGGCAATGCGAGCCATCTTTTCAGGGATAGAATTAGGAATCATAATCTTGAATTCCATCCAGTCGATTTCTTGTTCGAAGCCAAGAGCCTCAAGATGTTGAGGATAATAAGGATAGTTATAGATAGTTGCCATTGTACCCACTTGGTCGAAACCTTCGATAAGCATACCTTCTGGATCCATATCAGTGAAGCCAAGAGGACCTACAATAGTGTCCATACCTTTTGACTTACCCCAGTTTTCTACAGCACCGATAAGCGCCTTACTCACCTCTTTATCGTCGATAAAATCAACAAATCCGAAGCGCACATGGCGTTCGTTATATTTTTTGTTGGTAACATTATTGATAATACCTGCGATGCGTCCCACTGGCTTGCCTGTAGCTTCATCGTATGCCATGAAATAAGCTGATTCACAGAAATCGAATGCTGGATTTTTCTTTGGCGATAGTGTGCCTATTTCGTCCATCACAAGCGCTGGAACATAGTAAGGATTGCCTTTATAAAGGTTGATACCAAAATCAACAAACTTTTCAAGTTCGCTGTTAGTAGTTGAAATTTGTTTGATTACAATTGCCATATAATATCTCTTTAGCCGACAATCGGGCGAAAAACCTTAAATCAACGCCCTTTTGCCTATATTTTTGCACAAAAATACACAATTTCACTTATTATTCCAAATAAGTATCGCCACTGCCAACACTATGATGACTGTGAGCGCAATATATATCTTATCAAATCTATGTTTGTCCATAATTCTATTGTTTTCGTCTTTTCACCGATTTTTACACTTCTTCAACTAACATTTGCCTAAAATTGGAAGTATATGAATGGCGACACTTCTTCACTCATGAATTGTATCACTAATTGCACTACCACCACAAACACAACCAGTTTCACTACCCAATGTGAACGCACAAAAATATTGCCCAACGATGTCCACCAACGCGATGGCACTGCATGAGCCACCATTATCACAGCCATCATTATGCACCACACATAGCGCACTTGCATAAACACTGGTATGTAGGCGAAATTGAAATTAGTAACAATATTTTTTACAATCAACCACGAATCGGTCCACGAATCGGCACGGAAGAATACCCACAAGAACGACACAAACACCATTGTTACAATCCACGACACCGATCGCACAAGCCAATTATTAGGCAATCTGTCGAGCCATGGTTTCGATGCTTTATGCACTGCCAAGCCTGCGCCATGCATTGCACCCCAAAACACAAATTTCCATGCTGCACCATGCCACAATCCACCTATAAGCATCGTCAAGAAATTGTTGATATAAGTGCGAGCTGTGCCTTTACGGTTACCGCCAAGTGGGATATACACATAATCGCGCAACCACGACGATAGCGAGATGTGCCATCTACGCCAAAATTCAGTGAGGTTGGTCGATTTATATGGAAAATCGAAGTTTGCACTTAGCTTGAAGCCCATAATCAACGCTATACCTATTGCCATATCAGAATAACCCGAGAAGTCGCAATAGATTTGCATTGTGTAACCTATCACACCCATAAGGCTCTCGAAGCCTGTGTAACCTGTTGGCGACGAGAATATCAAGTCGTTATATTGCGAAATGTAGTCGGCAATAAGCGACTTCTTTATGATACCGAGTATAATGAGCCAAAAGCCGAAATACACCTCATCGCGTGTCGCACTACGATTTTCCTTGATTTGTGGAATGAAATAATCGGCACGCACTATAGGACCTGCCACCAGCGCAGGGAAGAACGATAGGAAAAATGCATATTCAAGCCATGACGAAGTGGGTTGAACTCTACCCTTATACACATCTACGATATAGCTTATCGACTGGAATGTGTAGAACGAAATTCCCACAGGCAATATGATGTCGAGCGGCTGAAAATTGCCTCCCACCATCTCATTCCAGTTCCATAGGAAGAAATTAGCATACTTAAAATAACCTAATATGCTCAACGATGTTACAACCGACACAGCCACACATAGCTTTTGTGCCGCTTTTGAGCGCAGTTTCACCAACACGCGCGACAATGTCCAGTCGAGCAACGAGGTACATACCAACAGCAAGAAGAACAATCCACTCGATTTGTAATAAAAGTACAAACTGAATGCTACCACAAACACAAGCATCTGCTTGCGCTTATCCTTCAATGCTGCATATATTGGCAAAAACATCAAAAAAATCACCCAAAAGATTCCCGACGAGAAAATCATTGGTGCATCTTTCTGATACGAGAACAGTTCACATATATTATGCCACAAATACTCCATTTCTTAAGCCTCCCTCACACTATTTTTCATTAGGTTGATGCATAAACACGCGCTTCGCCTTAGCTGTTTCCACCTTAGGCAGATTCATCTTGATAGGATGAGCTGCATTGGCTGGCATCCAGCGTGCCACACTATCCATCCATGCGCGAGCCGACTTGCGAGTAGGATGCGCTCCATCTTTTGCACGATCAAAGTGCATTCCATTCGACACGAAGAACGAACCATTTTCGCAACGCTTCACATTCTTCGCCACAAGGTCGTTTATACCTGTGTCGGGTTTCCAGTTTGGAGGACCTATCCACACAAATGGTATGTTACCTATCTGCGACAAGATATTTTTCACATATTTATCGCGCTTTTCGGCTATATTCTTCACAAATAGCTCATTTGCACCAAGCGACACAAAAATATATGTTGGCTTGCACTTCTCGATATATTCGGCAAGTTTGGTCGAATTACCCCACACTTCCGATGTTGAGCTATACCATATCACCGAGTACAATGTGTGGCCATTCTCGGCAGCATAGGCAGCCAATCGAGGATATAATCCTTCGAGCATCGAGTCGCCCACGAAAAGTATTGTTTGAGGTGTTTCGTCTATCACGCGTGGCTTCTTTTCTTCCACCACACTGGCACTCACCTGCTCTGTCTCAATTTCTGCTTCCACACCTTCGGGCACTCGCGTCAAGCGATCTATCATTCCCGATGTTTTAAGCTCCATGCCTCCTATTTTGAATGAGTCAAATGCCGAAAGTGTAAAGAACAACACAAACGACACCAACAGTATCAACCAAAATCCTTTATAAGTCTTATTCATAGCAAATATGCCACACAAGACACACCCATTAGGACGCGCCCTCGCAGCTTTTAATCATTAAATATCCAATATTTTCTGCAAAATTGGCAAGACTTTCCCAAATAAGCAAAAAAACCGACAATTAATTACCCCAATTTTCAATTGCTTAACAATGTGAGATAGCCACTTAAGCCTTTGCCAACTATTTTTTTGCTCAAAGAGATATTTTTATGACTCTTGGGTGTTTATACAACAGTTAATGCTACAAAAATATGAACAACGACAACTTATTTCATAGGGCAAAAGACTTCATAAAGGGGTATTTTGACCTTCACGACGAACTCGACGACGAGCAAACGGCTGTGCAAGCTGTGATGGACGGAGTGTCGTTCAAAGGGTCTAATATTATAATCCTAATTATTGCCATTTTTATCGCCTCCCTTGGGCTTAACACCAACTCGGCAGCGGTAATCATAGGCGCAATGCTCATTTCGCCTCTCATGGGTCCTATTCTTGGCATGGGATTTGGACTGGGTGTGTATGATTTCGACCTCATCAAGCGCTCGTTTCGCAACCTTGCCATTGCTGCAACTTTCAGTGTGCTTGCTTCTACATTGTTTTTCCTCATTTCGCCAGTGAGCGAAGGGCGTTCCGAACTATTGGCGCGCACATCGCCCACCATCTACGATGTGATGATAGGCTTCTTCGGTGGATTGGCTGGTATCGTGGCTCTGGCATGCAAGAAAAAGGGCAATGTAATACCTGGCGTGGCCATAGCAACGGCTCTTATGCCTCCACTGTGTACTGCGGGATACGGATTAGCTACATGGCAATTGCAATATTTCTTTGGCGCATTCTACCTTTTCCTCATAAATTCCATCTTTATAGGCTATGCCACCACTGTGGGAGTGAAATTTTTACACTTCAAGCAACGCACTTTCGTGAACGAAGCAATAAAGAACAAGGTGAAACATTATGTTGCTGCTATTATTGTTGCAACTTTATTGCCGAGTGTGTGGCTCACTTTCACAATGGTGCGCGACAGCTACTTTATCAGTAGCGCAAATAGTTTTATCAACACGCAATTTGTTTTTCCCAACGCTCAAGTGCTAAGTAAGGACGCAGGAGTGCGACACGGCAAAAAATTCATCAAGGTTACGCTCATCGGTGAGCGTATCAATGTGGATTCGTTACGCATAGCTATGACTCAGCGTATGGACGAAAATCGATGGCTTCGTGGTGCTTCGTTAACCATTCAACAGGGCGTGTCGATCGATGCTAATAATGTGCTCGACTCAAAAGCTATCACATCGTCGATGTTTAACGAGATTTACGCCGACAACCAAAAACGAATTGCTAACCAAGCCGAGCAAATCGACTCACTCAAGATGGTATTGGCGCGCGAATCGGAATTTGAACGACTTTCGCCTCAACTGGCTCCCGAAATTCGCATCCTTTTCCCCAAGGTGAAGGATATTGCACTGAGCCGTAATGTGTTTTGCGAGGTGAATAGCGGACACATCGACACCGTAAACATTGCTTTCGTGAAACTTAATGGAACGATGAACAGCACCGAACAAACAAAACTCACCGAATACCTCGAAGTGCGATCGGGGGTAAAGTCCATAAAATTATGGAACGAAAAATAGTACCCAATAATTCACCACTCATCAACTCCTAACTCCTCACTGAATTAAACGCCCGAAGGGTGTTTGTCAATATAAGCCCTATGATGAGCGTAGCGAATCTTAGGGAAAGGTTATTCCGGTATAGGTACAACCTCGACGAGGTTGCATTACATTGAGCTGTTATGCTGGGCTTTCAGTTTTCGGTACGCCATCTGCATCTATTTTTGTTCTTATGCACTTCAGTCTAAAAGCTTGGAGCTATAACCACCCCTCTATCGCGCCAAAGGTTGTCCAATTTCCAAAAATTATGTACTTTTGTCGTAATAAAACGATTATGAAAATAGCAATAATCAACAGAAGCGATTTGAATGGAGGGGCGGCAGTATTTACCTATCGCCTTATGAATGCTTTTCGCAATGCAGGGGTGGATGCATCAATGCTCGTTACCGAACAATTAGGTAACGACGAAAATGTGGTGTCCTATGCCGACACAATTGCCGATAAGTATCATTTTCTCGCCGAACGATTGCAAATATTTTTGCAAAATGGCTTTTCGCGCGAAAATCTGTTCAAAGTGGACACTGCCGACTGGGGACGCGACATCGCCAACCACCCTGCAGTGAAAGATGCCGATGTGATTATTCTCAACTGGATCAACCAAGGAGCACTATCGCTCGATTGTGTAGAGAAGCTATGCGACACTGGCAAACCTATCATCTGGAACATGCACGACATGTGGGAATGCACTGGTATATGCCACCATGCCTACGAATGCTCTCGCTACAAGCATGAGTGTGGAAAGTGTCAATATCTATCGTCAAACAATGAGAACGACCTCTCACATCGCGTGTGGAAGAAGAAAAAGAGCATATTTTCGGCTCCTAATCTTCACTTCGTGTCGGTAAGCAATTGGCTTGCGAAAAAGTGCAAGGAAAGCTCATTGCTCGGCGATAAGCACATCACTGTTATCCCTAATACAACAAATGTCGAGCAATACTCTTGCTCTCGTTTGCCTAATAGCAACTATGGCATATCGGCCGACAAAAAGGTGATAGCAATAGGTGCAGCACGCCTTGATGACCCAGTGAAAGGTTTCCCTATCTTGCTCAGCTCGCTCAAGTGGCTCAAGGCTCACAAGCCCGAAACAGCGTCTAAAATACACTTGATTCTTTTCGGAGGATTACGCGACATTTCTCTGCTACAAGAAATCGACATTCCTTACACTTTCTTAGGTCGAATCGATGCTAACCGTGTGAAAGATGTGTTGGCGCACGCCGATATTGTCATTTCTTCGTCGCTTTACGAATCGTTTGGTGGTACACTCATCGAGGGAATGGCTGCGGGTTGCACTCCAGTAACATTTGGCAACGGTGGACAGGGCGACATCGTGGACCACAAGCGTACTGGCTACATCGCGATGTATAAAAGCCACGAGGACCTCGCCTACGGTATCGAATGGGCTATAAATGCCAAACTCGACCGTCAATTCCTACACGACGAGATGCAAAAACGCTTCTCTCCAACCACCGTCGTAGAAAAATACTTATCTTTGTTTGAAAAATTATTAGCTAAATAACTATCTCAATCATTATGCAGACTGTTTTATTTCACGAAACGATATTTGGACCTATTCATAGCCGCCGACTTGGTGTGTCGCTCGGCGTAAACCTTATGCCTAACGATGGCAAAATATGCTCTTTCGACTGCGTGTACTGCGAAGCTGGTCTCAACGCTCAAGGCGCTGGCAAAAGTGGTATTCCTTCGCGCGAAACAGTGAAAAAAGCCCTCAATCGCAAGCTTAAGGCTATGACCGAAGCAGGCGAATCGCTCGATGTAATCACTTTCTCAGGCAATGGTGAGCCTACTCTGCATCCTCAATTCAAAGACATCGTGCTCGATGTAATGAAACTGCGCGACCGCTTCTTCCCTAATGCGAAAGTGAGCGTATTGAGCAATAGCACTATGCTAAAGAAAGACTCTGTGGTGGAAGCACTCAAAAAAGTGGATAATAACATTCTCAAACTTGACTCGGCTTTCTCGCCAACTCTTAGAGCTATCAATCAACCTACATCGAAAGATGTGATTCCTGAAGGTATTATTGCTCACTTGAAGCAATTCAATGGCAAGTGTATCGTGCAAACTATGTTCTTGCGTGGCGAACACAATGGCGTGAAAATCGACAACACTACCGATGCCGAAATCAATGCTCTTATTGCTGCCTACAAGGAAATCGCTCCTCAAGAAGTGATGATTTATTCTATCGACCGCAAAACACCTGTCGAAACTCTCACTAAAGTGGAAAAGGACGAACTCGAAGCTATCGGAAAACGCATCGAGGCTGCAGGCATCAAAGTTGTTGTAAGTTGATTGTCGCTTTTTAATTTTTGACCCCATGTTTACCCCTCCATTTTTACAACCCGGCGACAAGGTAGCGATTGTATCGCCAGCCAGCGCCGTCAAGCCCGAATTTATCGACGGGGCTGGCTATGTGCTTGAACAATGGGGGTTTACGCCAGTGCCAAGTGAGCATTGTCGCAATAGCGTGGGATATTACAGCGGAACGGTCGAAGAACGCCTCAACGACCTCCGACAAGCAATTTTCGACCCCGAGATAAAAGCAATCCTTTGTGGTAGAGGTGGTTACGGAACCATCCACCTCACCGATTTCATCTCTCCCAACGAAATTAAAACCCACCCAAAGTGGATTATCGGCTTCAGCGATATCTCTGCACTGCATGCTATGTGCCACCGCGCAGGCATTGCAAGCATCCATAGCTCTATGGCTAAGCAACTTGCACTATTCGGCACCGATAATCATTGCAACAAAGCATTGCGCAACATTCTCACAGGCCAACTACCATCTTACACCACTCCTTCACACCCATTTAACCGCATGGGCTCAGTAACTGGCGAAATTGTTGGTGGTAACCTTGCTGTTCTGAGTGGACTTATCGGCACTGAATACGACCTACTTCTTCCCGATAAAATCCTGTTTATAGAGGACATCGCCGAACCTATCTACAAAGTGGAGCGCATACTCTATAATCTGCGACTTAGTGGGGTGCTACAACGACTTAAAGGGCTCATTGTGGGGCAATTCACCGACTATCGCGAACCTGATGCCAACGGCGACACTATGTACGGAATGATACGCCGCATGATTGAACCCTATGACTACCCAGTGTGCTTCGATTTCCCAATAGGACACATCGACGGCAACCTCCCTGTCATCGAAGGCGCCACCGCCACCCTCAACATCACCCCCCACGAAGCAAAACTTGAGTTTCTACATATCTAACCAAGAATTAATTACAATCTTTTTTGATACAATAGAAAGTTTTAGTACATTTGCCTAAACTATTATTTAGGCAAAATCATGAAACTCCGAATTATTATTATTTTCCTTATTACCATAGCATCAGCTTGTTTCAGTCAAGATATTTTAGCTACCGAAAATACGCCAAACACCGACAGCATTTCTATCTCTCAACTTCCCTTCCTTGATCAGATTGGTACATTAGAGAGAATCATTGATGAGCGTATAGATTTATCTAATAGTAGCACAAACAACATAGGAAATTTTGCTGATTTCAAAAGCATAAAGATAGCCTGGTGGAGTATGTGGATAGCTATGGCAAGTTGTCTTTTCACTATTTTGATTTTTGCTATTCAGGCTCTCATAAATTCTAAACAAGGAAATGATATTAAAACTGAACGACTTGAAAATCGATTCAATATTTTATTAAATCGATATGAATCTCGTGTTCAACTTTTTGAAATTCCTAATATCGGAAAAGGCAGTAAGGTGTTTAATTTCTTGTTTTATGAATACAAAATGCTTTTCGAATTATTCTCTCGCAAGGGATTTATAAATATGAACACATCTTCACCTATGAGCCCTTCTGATATTTCATCTATCGCCATGTCATTTGTGATTAATGGTATTACTTCCGATAATGACGGTTCTGAAAATGATATGATTTATAATCACTATAAAGATATCTTGTCAATCGTAGATTATAATTACATGAAAGAACAAATAATCCATTACAGAGAGGATCTTTCTTCAGTCAATTCCACTAGAGAACCTGCTAAAGTACGAGAATTAAATTATCTTGCCCAAACATATACATTATTCACAAACTACGCAAGATATGTTTTAGAGGGTAAAACTATCCATTGGTTTTTATGGTGTTAGATTTTATTACATACCTATTATTAAATCGCTACGAAATATTGCAATTTTCATTGAACAAAACAAAAAAATCTCAGATAAATTTATCCAAGAAGACAATTTCATTAGAATAATAGAATCAATGTTAACCAACAGCGAATTGGGGTTCTTATACGCATTTGTTCATTCCAAAGAAAACGAAAAAATAGAACTTAGTGAAACATTTGTAACAAAGCTTATAGAAAAATCTGATTTGCCTAAACTCTATATTTGTTATGAGAAAAATTGAAGAATTCTATCATGATATGGGACTGGTTAATATCTTAGATATTTGCCCGTCTATTAAATTAGATATTCGCTACGCAACTACAAATAATTTTACTGGTGAAATCCTTTATGAGGATTGCAATGGGGCTTTTTGCGTTCCTGAATTAGCTTATGCTTTATCCGACGCTCAATTAGAGCTTAAGCAACTGCATCCCGATTATTCATTAGTTATTTTTGATGCTGCACGCCCTATCAGCATTCAAAAAAAGATGTATGATATTGTAAAAGGCACTAACAAGGAATGTTATGTTGCTAATCCTTATGGCGAATATGCAGGAGGATTTCACAATTATGGTATGGCAGTTGATTTATCAATAGTAAACTCAAAAGGAGAACTTCTTCCTATGGGTACTGATTACGACTCTTTCGAGGATACCGCTCATGTAGGCAACGAAGAACAGCTCTTAGAGAAAGGTCTATTAACTCAAGAGGAGTATTCTAACAGATTATTCCTTTATCAGTTAATGAAAAATCATAATTTATTTCCTTATCCTTACGAATGGTGGCACTACCAATATCACCAAAAGGAAGAAGACAAACTCAAATTCAAATTACTTGATTACTAACTTTAGATATACATTAATTATGATAACAAATACCATAACACAACTCAAAAAAAATTGGATTCTTATATCTGTATGCCTATTTGCAATAGCTATTAGCTTAATAAATGTAGAAAACAACCTCATTCAAGGTCTTCTTGAGACAATTATATTGGCTCTTCTTACTTATCTCGGAATACGAATCGCTAATTATTTATCATTACAGAAGGATGTTGATGAAATAATTAATGAAAAAATACTTGAAAACTCGCTAAATGTTTTAAAAGTTGAAGATGTTGGACTTATTCAGAACTTCTACAAGAAAGAGGCTATTGACCAAGTTTTTAGAAATTGTCTTAAATGGTATAATACTGCATTAGCCGACACTTGTTCTAACTTTATACATAACTGTTTTGATGTAATTCAAAAAGATTTCAACTATAATGTAACTATTTTCCAAAAACAGATAACTCAAGAACTCTCCTATCATCGCCTATTCCTTAAGGATCAATCAACCCAACCTATTGAGATGACATGTTGCTTTATATTATCAGAAAATGAATTAGATAAACAACTAAATAACAATTCTTTCTTTTTTAGAGAAGAATTAAAAGATACGACATTAAGAGATACAATTTTAAACATCTTAAAGAATACAAACCTTGATGATACACAAAAAAAGAATGAAATATTAAACAATATTAAAGCTTCTTTTAAATTCGAGTTATTTATTAACAACAAATCAATATCAGTTCAAAATATTACTTTAAAATATCCTGTTGATTATAAATATTTTACTTTATCGGCTATAGTTCCAAAAGAAGATATTAAATCAGCTGAACATATGGAGAAATATACTGGTTACAAAGGTAAAATTAAATGCACTTATAACTATCCTGAATCAGATACATTCTACTGTGTTTTTGCAAATCCAACATTAGTTACATCCGATACCAATACTGAACTATTTAGAATTACTATTGACGGCTCAACAGGAATTAATCCAAGCCAAGTAAAGACCATGACCTTCCTACCTATCGCAAAGGATAAATACCAATTGGAATCAGGTATAAATTATTTCTGTTTCAAGGCTAAAGAATCTATTTTACCTCGATCGGGAATATGTTTTAGCTGGTAATGAGCCTTTCTTGGGTTAAGAAATCGAAATTTTGAAATTTATTTGACTTCATAGCGAAACTTTTGGTGTGTTTTGTGTTATATGTATTACGATTAGAGTATATCCATAAAACACTACACAATGGAAAGTTTTACACACCATTCCTTGAATCGGAACAATGTAGTCGCAAAGTTTAGCGAGTGCATAGAATCTTTTGTTGGGCATTGCCACAGCGCAATTTCTTGTATCGCCTCCAAAGTTGCTCAATTAAAAAATCGTTTAGCAATTGTAGCAACTCCTCGACGCAATTCAATAGTCAAACTGGATCATCTGCACAAGTCCTACAACGCAATGCAGCCCCATAGACGCGTGATATTCACTCTATACATAAAAGGGTACTCCATTGACGAGATAAGCGCTCTATCGGGCGCAAAACGCAGCACAATCAAACCTACGGTGCACCGTATCGTGCAAAACATGCCTCGACAAGACTATATCTCTTAGCTCTACTTAATAAAAACAGAACGGACCGCCTCACCATGAAGCAGTCCGTTCGTCGTATATAATCGCAATTATTTGCTTATTTCACCACAATCTTAGCAGCTGTCTTAGCGCCATTAGCATCGGTAGCAACTACAACATATACACCTGTTGCCACGCCATTTACCGATAGCTCATCGCTATTGCTCTTAGCCACTCTCACACCTGCAATGCTGTACAATTCCACTGTCGCAGCACCCGAAACTGTAAGTTTTTGACCATCGAATGCGATTTTAACCTTATCGGCAACAACCGATTCTACAGCCGATGAATTAGCCTTTTCGAAGTACAAGCAAGGCATTGCATCCGATACGAACACCCAAGGATTTTCCTTGTTATCGCCAAACTTGAAGCCAATGCTTTCCAAGAATGCTTGATTAAAGTCAGCGTCGGCCAAGTCGGCACCTTCGGTACTTGTACCATCGGCTTCAACTGTGCTATCCACAGCATTAATACCCATTGCATAGTTTTTGTCAAGACCAGCTTCCTTAACAGGAACAAGTTTTGGATCATCCTTCTTAGCTTCAGTATCATCTTCGAAACGAGAATAACCCACAATGCGATGCACACCATTCATGTTAGGAGCTACAAGAGAATCAACCTTCACCACATTGCCCACGATGATGCGATCAATTTCCTCACCCTCTTCCGACCAATCTGAAGCCAATGTACCTACAACACCTCCAAGACGAGCATAGCCCTTCATGTCGGCCTTTTTAGCAACTAGACTACCTTCTACCATGCAATTAAAGATGCCTCCGCGTTCAGCGTTACCTACGATACCACCCACATTGTTGTCGGCAGTGATAGTTGCGTCGACGCGACAATCTCTAAACACACAACCAGCAGAAGCATAACCAGCGATACCACCTACTTCAACACCACCTACGATGCTACCAGTTACTGCACAAGCACTCACATTAGAGCTTGTTTGTACCTTACCAGCGATACCACCAACCGAAGCAGAAGCTGCATCGATCATCATATCAGTAGATGAACAGCCCGAGATTTCAGTGTAGAAGAATGCTTCACCAGCAATGCTACCTACATAAGTTTGAGTATTAGCACCTCTTAGAACTGCATTCTTTACATGAACATTGCTAATAGTATCGGCTGTAGCTGATCCTACAACAAAACCTACAGTTGTTGAGTTATTTGTCAAAGTAACTTTTGGTGAGTCAAGAACAAAGTTTTTAATATTAGCGCTTTCAGCAGTTGCAAACAAACCAGCCACGCCTTTTTCGCCATCAAGACCAAGGTTGCTAATCACATGGTTATCACCATCGAAAGAGCCAGTAAAGCCCGAAATTGACTTCCAAGCACCAAAGTCGGCTGCATCAAAATCGTTTGCCACCTTGTAGTGAGCCGAAGGATTGCGAGCTATCATAGCCATATCGCTTGCATTTGTAATCAAATAAGGGTTAGCTTGTGTACCCTCACCCTCCATATTCTTTGTTTCGAATGGAAGGAATTCCAACTCAATAGTGATAGCATCGTTGCTTGAATTATAGAATGGGATAAATAGCGTAGGAGTGTCACCATGTACACCAAACAAAGAGCAAGTACCAAGATCGCCCTTTCCATTAGGTTCTTCCTTGAAGATACGAACAATAGTGCCATCTTCTTTCACAATGCGCACTTCGTCAATCATATTAGAAGATGTAGCTGTTTCGCGTTGATTAGCGATGAAGATATATTCGCGTTGGCTATCAGTGTCGAACAAATAAGGATTCATCACTTCACCAATCACAAGTGGGGTCCAGTTAGCATTGGTATCACCCAAATTAAACTTCACAATGCGGTCGATAGTTACATTTCTGTTAATCCAAGCATAGCGTTGGTACACATTGCCTTCGCTATCCACTTCAGGAGCAGGAAGTCCCATTACATATTGATAGCTGTCGCCCACTGGATAACGGTCTACATTAGTTGAGATAATAGTTCCGTCGATTTCAGCTTCAAAAACCACTTCAGTTTCGCAAGAAGGAATGTTTACCATCGACATTGTAGTTCCATCGGTCGACAAGAATGCCATTTGTGCCGATTCACCTGGAATATCGTACATGTTCATCCAGTTGTTCACATTTTCAGCAATAGTCTTCACTTTATTGCCTTCAGTATCGTACACATCAAATCTAATTGCTTCTTCTTCGGTATTAATCACGAAGTTGGTAGTTGCAACTACAAGCGACAAATTGTCCGAATTATCCCAGAAATTCTTAGAAAGATCTTTATAACCGAACAATCCTACACCATATTGAACAAGCACCTTAGATGTAGATTCTACAGGGATTGTAACAGTTCCCACTTTCTTGAAGTTCATATCGTAGATTGTTGATACGAAGTTGTTGTCGGCAGTTGGAATCATATCCCAAGGCTCTTCATAAGAAGCCGGATCAAGATATTCCTTTTCATATTGAGAAAGCACATAATACAAGCTATTGTCAATCTCAAACACATTCAACACGCCACCCACTTGGTATTCAGCAAGCTTATTTGGTACTGAGAATGTCTTCTTCAACTGAGCACTTGTTGCATTCCAACCTGGCTTACTATAGATTTCATATTTTGACACTGTTTCGCCATTTTCTTGCGCAGTGTAGCTCAATATACCCACAGCTTCATAGCTATATCCAGTGCTATAACGCACCACCGACATGATACCATTATAAGTGTTCTTCAATTCACCTGTAGCGATATCATAGATGTAAGTAACATACGATGTTACACCTGGAGAATGAATAAAGTGTGCGATGACAGGCAATTCGTAAGAACTCTTATTCTTGTCGAATAGGTTGTTGGTCAACAGTTCGCCCACCATAATCTGATTACAGCTCACAGTATCAGGAAGAGTAACCGAGAAAGAGCCTTGTAGCTCGCCCTTGCTGTTGTAGAAAGACAACTCCGATGATTTATAGTAATAATTCTCAATCTCATTGTTTTGAGTTACATACCATTGAGAACCATCGGCTGCTTCCAAAAAGGCATAACCTTGAGTTGGACCTAATGTCACGCCACGAGTTTCAATCTTGTTATTTTTCACAGTTTGGAATGTCTTAGCTTCCTTTTTCCACTTATGACCTCCCAATACTTTAACAGAAGCATTTGTATCAAATGATGCTATACGCTTACTCGATGCATTTGCCATAAAACTTGTGCTTAGCATTAATAATGCCACCACAGTTGCAAAGAAATGTAATTGTTTTTTCACCGAATTTATGTTTTATGATTATTATTTTTAAATTTGTCCTATTTTAGAATAGAAATATTCGGCAAATTTAGTGAAAATTAGCCATTTAGCAAAAAAATCTCAAAAAGTTATACTATCTTTACAATTTATTTGTCAAGTTTTCAAACAAAACACAATTGTTTATGAAAAGATATAAAGTTTTATTGTTGCTCACCAATCTATGTGTTATATGCGCTTATGCTGTGGCTCCTAACGGATATTATACATCTCTGAACGGTAAGAGTGGGGAGACATTGAAAAATGCCATACACAGCCTCGTGCGTCCTCACACAAAGCTCTCATATTCAAGCCTATGGAATCATTTCCCTACTACCGATGTTTACCCCGAAAAGGTGAACGGAAAGTCTATTGTATGGGATATGTATTCCGACAACTGGAACACACGCGATTATTGGTACTACGGAGGAACTTATGGACTTAACCGCGAGCACTCGGTGCCTAAGAGTTGGTGGAACTCTCCAAGCAATGTAGAAGCGTTCGAAGCTGGTACCGATATTATACACCTATTCCCAAGCGATGGTAAAGCTAATTCGGCAAAGAGCAACTACCCTTTGGGCGAAGTAAACACATCTCTTTCGGTGAAATTTGACAATGGCGTGTCTACAGTTGGTTACCCTTCTATTTCAGGCAGTGGAACAAATTATGTGTTTGAACCCGACGATGAATACAAAGGCGACTTTGCACGCGTATATTTCTACATGGCAACCTGCTACCAAGACTATACTTGGAAGTATACTTACATGTTCAATAACTCAAGCTACTTGACATTGAACCAATATGCTCGCAATATATTGCTCTCATGGCACCGCAACGACCCTGTGAGCCAAAAGGAACGCGACCGCAACGATGCTGTATTCACTATCCAAGGTAACCGCAACCCATTTGTCGACGATCCTAACCTTGCTGAGTACATTTGGGGTAACAGAATGGGCGAAACCTATAATGGTGGTGGTAGTGGTAGCGTAACTGGTCCTGCCGAAATCATATACCCTCAACTTGGTAGCTCTATGGATTTCGGTCAATTAGGCGTGGGCAAGACTTCCAACCTTGAAATTTATGTAAAAGGTCAAAACATTACAGGCTACGGCATCACTTTGGTGCTTTTCGACGATAACACACACCACCAGATGTTCTCTCTTTCTACCGAGCGCATAGATGCTGCTGCCGTAAATTCGGCCAACGGATACAAACTCACTATCACCTACAAGCCTACTAAGGTGGGCAAGCACTCTACTTGTCTTTACTTCTACGACGGAGGTATCACTGGTAGTGTAACAGGTGTCTATATCAATGGTGAATGTCTCGATATTCCTACTCTATCTGCTCCTGTGGCTCTATCGGCCGAGAATGTTACTTCCGATAGCTATCGCGCCGTGTGGCAAGCTGTCGACGAGGAGGTGGACTACTACATCATCACTCGCTCAATCTACAAGAATGGGGCTCTCGTAACCACCGAACAAGTAGATACCGAAGAAACCTATTATGACTTCACACGCGAAGCTGGCACAAGTGAAACATACTATGTGCAAAGCAGTCGACTTGGTTACACTTCGCCTGCGTCAAACACTATTACAGTTGCCGAAGGTAGTGGTATTGAAGGCGTAGAAGCTAATCGCATTCTAGCCATTGCTCCTCACCCTGGAGGATTACGATTTATCTGCAACGAGCCTCTCAACGATGTGCGCATCTACAATACTCAAGGCGTACTTGTAGAGCAACTCGACAATGTCGAAAACGACCATGCAATCGACCTCCCAGTGGGCATCTACCTCATCACTGCTCGCGAATCAGACCAACCTATCAAAGCTATTGTAAAGTAGGGTAAAAACACATCCTTTATATACAGCAAAAATCGCCAAATCCCTTTACGGAGTTTGGCGATTTTCTTTATTCTAAATACTCTTATATTCTCTATTAGAAAGGAGCTATCTCTGTACCAGAAATGTCAGCAAACAAGCTATTAGCAAGACCTGATGCACCGATACGGAAATATTCGTTAGTCAACCACTTTTCGCCAAGCACTTCCTTAACGATAGTGTAGTACTTCACTGCATCTTCAGTAGTACGAATACCACCCGATGCCTTAAAGCCCTTCATAACGCCATGCTTGTCGTAGTATTCCTTGATACACTTACACATCACATAAGCAGCCTCAAGCGATGCACCTGGATACATCTTTCCTGTTGATGTTTTGATGAAATCGGCTCCTGAATACATCGACAAGATTGATGCGTTGCGAATGTGTTCAGCTGTCTGTAAAGCGCCTGTTTCAAGGATAACCTTTAGGTGAGCATCCTTGCAAGAAGCCTTGATTTCTGAAATTTCGTCGCACAAATCTTCGTATGCGCCATCGCGATACAAACCAAGATTGAACACGATATCCACTTCATTAGCGCCATCAAGTACTGCAAGCGCTGTTTCGGCTGTCTTAATTTCAAGGCGTGATTGTGATGAAGGGAAATTTGCCGAACATACAGCAACATTCACTTCAGACACTTCAAGCACCGAACGAACCACCTCAGCAAAGCGAGAATATACACATATTGCTGCTACATTCTTCAACATTGGATAGTTTGTTTCGAAATCGTTCACTTTTTGAACAAATGCAGCTACCGAGCTTTCTGAATCTTCCGAACTAAGAGTTGTAAGGTCGATAGTGTTAAGCAAGAACTTATACACTTCTTCGTTCTTGTTTTCTTCTGCGTGCTTTGCGATTATATCGGCAACAGCTGCTTTCACCTTTTCATCATCAACACACACTTGGCTATGGCAAATAGCTTCTTCGTATTTATTGTGGTGTTCGTGATTGCAATTACATTCTCCCATGATTTATTTATTTTTATTGTTACTTAATTTTTCGTTGTTTTTGTGTCGCTCGCTATCGCGCTCGGTCTTTTTCTTGAAATTGCGTTCAAGTGCCTCGGTAAGATCGATGCCTGTTTGGTTGGCAAGGCACATCACCACCCACATCACATCAGCGAGCTCGTCGGCAAGGTCTTTTTCTTTGTCCGAAGGCTTAAACGACTGCTCTCCGTATTTTCTGGAAATAATTCGAGCCACCTCGCCAACCTCTTCTGTAAGGATAGCCATATTAGTTAACTCGCTGAAATACTGCACTCCATAGGTGCGAATCCAGTCGTCTACACGCTTTTGAGCCTCTTTTAAAGTCATTTTCCTTGCAAAATTTTACTTTATTTCGACCGCTTGGTCAATATTTTTAATTCTCCGAGTGAAACTAAATGAAATTTTCAACTCTCTCCAATTTCAATTCCAAAGTTACTCTTTTAATTTCGAATCTACAATAATAGTTACAGGTCCGTCATTGATTAGCGACACTTGCATATCGGCACCAAATACTCCTCGCTTCACTTCTCGACCTACGAGTTCTTGCATTCGCTCACAAAATTTTTCGTAGAGTGGGATAGCGACATCATGACCTGCTGCGTGAATGTACGATGGGCGATTGCCTTTCTTGGTCGATGCATTAAGTGTGAATTGACTCACAGCAAGCACTTCGCCTTCCACATCTATCACACTGCGATTCATCACGCCATTCTCGTCGTCGAAAATTCGCATATTAGCCGCTTTGGCAGCCAACCATTCCATATCTTGCTCTGTATCGCCCGAAGCAACACCCACAAGTATCATAAGTCCTTGATTTATAGTACTATAAAGTCTGTTATCTATTGATACTGAGGCATTTAGCACTCTTTGTATTACAATTCTCATATCTAATCTTCTTTCTTTAGTCCTTCTACTACGATTTTAGCCTTCACCACGCCTACCACCGATGCTATTTCTTCTTCGGTAGCCTCACGAAGCCTTTTTACACTCTTGAAATGCTTTAGCAATGTATCGCGAGTAACACTTCCCACTCCTTTTATTCCGTCGAGTATCGATACAGTCTGCCCCTTACTGCGACGATTGCGATGATGTGTGATACCGAATCGGTGAGCCTCATCGCGCAAGCGTTGAACCACTCGCAACGACTCACTATTCTTGTCGATATACAACGGCACGCTATCGCCAGGGAAATATATTTCTTCGAGTCGCTTGGCAATACCCACAAGCGCTATCTTTCCTCGCAGCCCCATAGCATCAAAAGCTTCCACAGCCGCGCTCAACTGCCCTTTACCGCCATCGACAATCACCAGTTGAGGCAAGTCCTCACCTTCTTGCACCAAACGCGTATAACGGCGCGTGAGCACCTCTTTCATTGACGCAAAGTCGTCGGGGCCTTCCACCGTTTTAATATTAAAATGTCGGTAATCGCGTTTCGATGGCACAGCATCTTTAAACACCACACACGATGCCACAGGATTTGTTCCTTGTGTGTTGGAGTTATCGAAACATTCTATGTGTCGTGGCAACTCTTCAAGACGGAAATCGCGTTGCATAGTCTTCAACACACGCATTGTGCGTTGTTGCGGATTCAGTTTTTCCGAACGCGTTATCTTGTCGAGCATATATTGCTTGGCATTCTTCAAGGCTATATCCACGAGTTTTTTCTTGTCACCAATCTTTGGAACCACAAATTGCACTCCCTCCATTTCGGTTTCGGGAATCACAGGAACAAGGATTTCTCGAGGTTTTCGGTCGAATTTGACGATGATTTCGGCTATTGCCATCGACAGCAACTCCTCATCACTTTCTTGCATCTTCACTGAGTATTCAAGCGTCAAGCATTGCACTATCGAGCCATTACGCAAATGTAGGTAATTGATATAAGCATTGGTTTCATCGCGCTCTATTGCATACACATCTACATCGGTTATGTGTGAACTCACAATTACCGACTTTGCACGATACTTTTCAACCAATTCATATTTTTGCTTCACCAATTGAGCCTCTTCAAACTTCAATTCGCTAGCCAAACTCTGCATTTCGTCTATAAGATAATCGCACAGCTGTTGCGTGTTACCATTCAGAATTTGCCTGATTTCATCGATGAATTTGTGGTATTCTTCGGGGCTAATCTCCCCTGTGCAGCAACCCAAACAGTTTTTTATGTGATATTGCAAGCAAAGACCTATCTTTCCGCGCTCCACCATCTCCTTTGTAAACACATGACGGCATGTGCGAATGGGATATAACTCGCGAATAAGTTCGATAACGGTGCGTGCCACATTCACATTTGAATATGGTCCATAGAATTTACCGCCTCTTTTAGGGGTTTCACGAGTGAGAAATACCCGTGGGTATAACTCATTGGTTACACATATCCACGGGTATGACTTATCATCTTTTAATAATACATTATATCGAGGTTTATGCTCCTTGATAAGGCTATTTTCGAGATGTAAGGCATCTTCCTCACTATCTACAACAATATATTTCAAGTCACGAATATTCTTCACGAGTATATTGGTGCGCGCCACGCTATGTACCCTATTGAAATAAGAACTTACGCGACGCTTCAAGCGTTTGGCCTTACCCACATAGATAATTTTCCCCTCGCCATCAAAGTACATATATACGCCAGGAGAATCAGGCAATAGCCCTACTTTCAGCATCAATTCCTCGCGAGAATCCACCTCAAGAAGATGTATTAATAAGTAATCAACGAAGTAATTTCAGCGTCAGCTGGGAACACTGAACGGCCATTAAGACCAGTCAATTCTACCACGAAATTGACATATACCTTCTTTGGATTAAGGCTCTTCACAAGTTCATAAGCAGCTGCCATAGTACCACCTGTAGCAAGCAGGTCATCGTGAATCACTACGATATCGTTTTCGTCGATAGCATCTCTGTGAATTTCGATTGTATCGGTACCATATTCCTTATCGTAAGTTTTCTTGATTGTATCTGCAGGCAATTTACCAGGTTTACGCAATGGAACAAAACCAGCATTCAATTCATAAGCAAGGATAGAACCACCAATAAAGCCACGAGCTTCGATACCCACAACCTTAGTAATGCCAAGATCTTTATACATATCGCGCAAGGTTTCGCCGATTTCTTTCAATGCTTGACCATCTTTCAATGCTGTAGTCAAATCGCGGAAAAGAATACCCTTTTGAGGAAAATCAGGTATATCACGAATTAGACTTTTAACTCTCTCCATTTTGTTTTCTTCCATAATATGTCTATTTATTTAAATTAGTGTTCCACGTGGAACAATTTTAGTTTATCTTCCTAATAATAAAAGTAATATATTTATGTCGCTCGGTGAAATGCCAGGTATACGGGCAGCTTGTGCCACGGTTTCTGGATCGATTTTTTCGAGCTTTTGGCGTGCTTCGGTCGAAATAGCTTGAATTTCGCTATATTTCAACTTGCCACGCAATTTCACATGCTCAAGGCGCATCACCTTTTCAGCAATCATCTTTTCGCGGTCGATATATCCTTGATATTTGATTAGAATTTCGGCAGCTTCGATAATTTCTTCACGGCGTGCTTCTTCTAACTTGTCGATAAAGTTCTTCAATGGCTGAATCACTTCGGCAAGTTTGTTGATATCTAATTGTGGACGCAATACCAACGAATACAACTTACAGCCCTCTTTCAATGGCGATGTGCCCATGCGTTCCAAATCGGCATTAATCAATGCTGGTTTGATAGAAAATTCTTTACAGAAATCTACCAACGCATCACGCTGTTCACGCTTCGATACCATCAAATCATATCGTTCTTGGCTTGCAAGACCAAGCTTGTAAGATTTCTCAGTCAATCGCATATCGGCATCGTCTTGACGCAATAGAATGCGATATTCGGCGCGCGAAGTAAACATTCTATAAGGCTCATCTACACCCTTTGTTACAAGGTCATCAATAAGCACGCCTATATAAGCCTCATCGCGACCAAGTGTAAATGGTTCGCCACCCACAGCGTTTTGATGAGCATTCACACCGGCTATCAAACCTTGTCCTGCTGCTTCTTCGTAGCCTGTTGTACCATTCACCTGACCAGCAAAGAACAGGTTCTTCACCTTCTTTGTTTCCAAAGTATGCTTCAACTGTGTAGGATCAAAGAAGTCATATTCTATCGCATATCCTGGACGATAGATTTGCACATTTTCGAGCGCTGGCACCTTCTTCAACGCATCAAATTGCACTTCAAGTGGCAAAGATGAAGAGAAGCCATTCACATAGTATTCGTTAGTGTATTCGCCTTCAGGTTCCAAGAACAACTGATGCGAATCCTTATCGGCAAATGTTACAATCTTTGTTTCAATACTCGGACAATAACGAGGTCCGATACTTTGAATTTGTCCGTTATATAGAGGCGATTCTGGCAATCCTTCACGCAATATTTCATGCACCTCGCTGTTAGTGTTCACTATCCAGCATGGGCGTTGCTTTAGCGTGCGCTTCACATCGGGCATATAAGAGAACTTGTGGTAATCGTTGTCGCCTTCTTGCTTTTCGGCAAGGTCAAAATTGATCGAGCGAGCATCGATGCGCACAGGTGTTCCTGTCTTCATTCGTTCGGTAGTGAAACCAAGATCGCGTAATTGCTCAGTGATACCATGCGAAGCAGGTTCCGACACACGGCCACCCTTGATTTGCACGCGTCCCACATGCATCAATCCATTAAGGAATGTACCCGCAGTAAGCACCACAGCCTTTGCCTTGAATTCTACGCCAAATGCTGTTTTTACGCCCACCACAGTATTGTTTTCGATCACAAACCCCAATGCATCGTCTTGCCAGATGTATAGGTTAGGGGTGTTTTCGATGACTTTGCGCCATTCTGCCATGAATTGCATACGGTCGCTCTGTGCTCTCGGACTCCACATAGCAGGTCCTTTCGAGCGATTCAGCATTCTGAATTGAATAGCCGAACGATCGGTTACAATACCCATAAAACCGCCCAATGCGTCTATCTCCCTCACTATCTGACCTTTAGCAATACCGCCGACAGCAGGATTACAACTCATTTGAGCTATCTTGTTCATATCCAAGGTGATAAGTAGAGTAGTTGAGCCCAAATTTGCCGCTGCGCAAGCTGCTTCGCAACCTGCGTGACCGCCACCTATCACTATCACATCATATTCAAATCTCATAGCTTTGAAATATCATTTTTCCACAATGCAAGCGCATCGTTTTCGTGTTGTTCCATTATTTCGCGTTCACCCTCTCCCTTGTCGTTGATTCCACACAGGTGTAACACACCGTGTATCACCACTCGCATAAATTCCTCGTCATATTCGCGACCGAACAATTCGGCATTACTTGCCACTGTGTCGAGCGAGATGAACATGTCGCCACTTATGCGACGCTTGGTTGAGTAGTCGAATGTTATTATGTCGGTATAATAATTATGTTGAAGAAATTCGATATTCACTTCGAGAATCTTCTCATCATCACAAAATATGTAAGTAAGGTCGCCAACTCGTCGGTCATGACGACGCGCCACCTCCACAATCCATGCCTTCACTTTTTCTTCGTCAAGCGTTGGCATCGCAATCTTTTTTGCTATAAAATTTATTGTTGACATAATTAACCTAAATTACACACAAAGATACGATAGAATTGACAATGAGCATATCATATTAACAAAAATTTACATTATACACTTTTTATTCCATATTCCATTTTTTCTCGCAACTCGCAGTAATTGCCAATATTTGAGCTATCTTGCCGATTATCTGCAACTTAGCTATATTTTAAGTCGCTGAGATTTCAAAAATCAATATCTTTCAAGGAATTTGGTGGGAGTTTTCAACTGTTTTTCGTAATTTTGACACTATCTAACACCTCAAAAAAATGACACCAGCTGAAACTTGGCAAAACGAACTCATAAGCATTGCCAACCCCGACAAGGCAAAAATTCTTTCTTCATTTTTCAAAACTGGCAAAGGTGAATATGGTGAAGGCGATATCTTCATCGGCATCACTGTTCCTCAAAATCGCAATGTCGCAAAAAAATACATCGACTTGCCATTTTCTCACATCGGCACTCTCCTCGCCTCACCCATTCACGAATTTCGTCTGTCGGCTCTCATAGCTCTTGTGCTTCGCTTCAAGAAATACAAAGATGAAGACTCGCGCGCCCAAATTGTAGATTTCTATCTCGCCCACACACATCACATCAACAACTGGGATCTTGTCGACCTCAGTTGCCCTTACATCTTGGGCGAATGGTGCCGCACCCATTCTCACGACATATTATTTGCACTCGCCAAGAGCGACAACATGTGGGAGCAACGCATTGCCATCGTCAGCACTCTCACACTTGTGCGTAATGGATCATTTAGCACCACTCTCACTTTGGCCGAATCGTTTCTCACGCACAAGCACGACCTCATGCACAAAGCCACTGGTTGGCTACTTCGTGAAGTGGGCAAACGAGATACCGACACCCTACTGCATTTCCTCAACACTCACGCACATCACATGCCTCGCACAGCCCTTCACTACGCTATCGAGAAGTTTCCACAACCCACTCGCGCCCACTACCTATCTATCAAGAAATCTCAATAAAAAAACATCTCTCCATGCTTCTTTCTTCTGTTCTTTTGTCCTTCTATCTTTAAAGAAGAATATGTTCTTTTGTCCAATAAAAAACATGTCCTTTTGTCTAAAGAAAAACCTCCCTTCTGCCTAAAAAATCGCATTTGCGTACTTTTTGCGTACTATTTTTCTTGGAAAAACTGCTATTAAGGCGTAATTTTGCTCATAGGAATAACTAAAAGCTATAATTATGAGACACCGAGTTGCTCTAATCATCGTAGTATTTTTGTTTGCCTCAATCGTGCACATTGAAGCAAAATCCACTATGGAAATGCTAATCAATAAGGAGTGGTATGAAATAGATCTCTCAAAGATGCAAACACGCCACGACTTCTATATAAAGTTTACAGGTACACAACGGTTCACAGTGGGCGCAGATGAAGACGGCAACACCAAAGCGCGTGTGCAATCTTACTACCTTAGCAACGAAAAGACCGATATTTTCGACGACACCAAAGTGGGTAAGCGCCGCAATGGTAAATACATAGTTTTACAAGGCAAAAAGCATGGCAGTTACACCGATGCTGTGTGTATGGAGTTATACCAACTCGACGATATGAATATGCGCATGGGCAATTCACGCCAGGGCGCAGCACAACAGCATTGCTATGTCGTCGATTCCAAATATGCCGATTTAACCGATAACAACCCTTCCGATGACGGAACTATTATATCCACTCGCGACCTGCTCATTGACAAAATGTGGTATGAAGTGGATCTCAAGACAGGCAAACGCAAGCGCACCGAAGTGAGATACGAAAAAGATGGTATGGCACTATTCTGCACAATGGCAGAGAATTATAAATCCGAATTGCCCGACTGGCAAATGCGCGAATTCTATTTCAGCGATAACATCGAGCGTGAGTTTAAACACTCTAAGATAGGCGACCGCGTGAATGGTATCTATCTCGTTGTGAAAGAGAGAGGAGCCGATGGCAAATGGTTCGCAGCCAATTACGACATTTCAACCCTTTCGGCCAACCGGTTGGTGCTTGATTGTGTGTACCCACAAGGAATGCCTACACGCGTTTTCATGACGCGTTCTAGCATCGAAACATCACATCGCAACATCCAAAAAGCACAACAATGGCAACTAACCGAGAATGTGTGGCATCGCCTTGACTCTACCGGAACAAGTCGCATCCTATTTACCGAAAAATTTGACAATATAAATGTAACACGCACATTCTCAGCCATCAAAAACGGCGTACGAGACACATTTGAGCTATCTAATCCCTATTATTTCTCCAATACCGAAGATAGCATCTTTAACTTCGACAAGGTGGGCAAAGCCACCGAAGGTGATTTCATCGTGGTAAATGAACGCACCACTGGCGAAGGACGAATGGCTGTGAGCTACAAGGTGGACTATCTTGACAATAAAAACATGCTACTCAGCGCAATGCTCGATAGCGTGGAACATGTGATAGCCTATGAGCGCGACCTGAGCCAAGAAGAGCAAGAACGCGTGCTCGCCGACCGACAAGACTCAATCAAAGGCAAGACTACCCTCGACCGACTTTCGGGGCGTCAGTGGCGATTTGCCAAGAAACCATACCCTACAATGTCGAAGTGGCATCGCTGGTATTTCACCGATAGCCTATGGGCTGATGTGGATTTCGTGTACGACGAATTTAAGAAGGTATGGAACACAACCATCAAGACTCAACCATTCTATTTGTCCGACTTTGCCCACCACAATTTTAGCATGGACGAATTGGACAAGAAATACGAAGGTGGACGATTTATCAACTTCTATAGAGATATAATTCGTTTGATAAAAATCAAATCACCAGCAGTAAAATTATATAGTTCGGAAGAAGGAGCAACATATTATTACCCACGATCACCATCGTTGAGAGTATCCGATAGAATATGTTATTCCTACGAATTACGCTACCTAACCGATTGGGTACTCGTGTATAGACCCACAGGATCGGTACGAGCAAGCAGTTTCACCTTAGTGAGCGATTAGGATTCTTATAGCATTTTTACTGCAATTAGTTCCTTATATCCTGAAAAGCTAAACGCCCGAAGGGTGTTTCACAATAGTAGCCCTATGATGAGCAACGTGAATCTTAGGGTTAGTGATGACACCCCTCTCACACAACCTCGACGAGGTTGCATAATAACGACTTACACCAACAAACTAAATATGCTGGAAGCATAAAACGGCCTATTAACCGAGTGTAAAGGAGCAAAGCGACTGCCACACTCGGAGAACCGACACACTGACAATACTTTCTGAAGGAAAGAACTTCTAAACGGTGAAGTGGTTTCTGCCTAAAACTTTCTTCCCAATTTTATGTTCTTTTGTCCTTTTGTCTAATAAGGACCTTCTCTTATGTCTAAAATAAAGCAATGCGGAGTGAAAGCCAAAGATGCCATCACTCCGCATTTTTATTGCATTTAGTCCCTTTTTTTAGCCTAAAGCAAGGTCAAAATCGTCGATGAATTTCTCTAAATAAGGGTTATACTCCTTGATTGATGCCACAATCTCTTGTGGTGTCCAGAATTTAGGACGCTCAATGTAAGGATTTATCTTCACTTCGATAGCAAGCATATCATTTTCAATACTGTCGCGCAAGAATGTCATTATATTCATCTTGTGAGCATTGAACGATTCCACTTGCACTTGGTTTTCCACTTCTATTTCGTACACATTTTCGCTTATCTTGCGAGGTAGCGAACAGCGCATTGTGTTGATGATGATCTGCTCGCGTGGGTGCAACTCGATAAACTTGTGCCATGCTGCATACAAAGCATCATCGGTGTAGGCATTGGTGCGTCGCTGAGTAGTGTTTTTAGCTGCACTCGCAGCATCACCGCCTTTTGCCCCACGAGCATTGATGAGAATGCGTGGCATAGCCCTTTTAACTCCTGCCTCAGCAGTCATAGCGGCACTTGAAGCCCTCGAAACAGGCGCTACAGGCGTCGCAACAGGTGTAGGAGTAGGAGTAACAGGAGCAGGAGCAGTAGTAGTGGTTGTCGCTGGCGCTGCAGGCGCAACCCTCGGAGCCTCAGGCGTAGGAGTAGGTTGAGCTTGAGCCACTGAGCCTTGTCGTTTCACAGGCTCAATTTTACGCAAGGTATCGGTACCACCATCGCCGCCAGCAGGCAATGGGGTAGCATTATCAAAAAGCTGACACAGTTTGATCAGCGTGAGTTCTACAAGTAGCTGTTTGTTGGTAGCTGTGCGGAAATCGAGGTCGCACTTGTTACACAAATCGAGCGCACGATAGAAGAATTGTGGGGTAAGTTTAGTTCCTTGCACCACAAATTGGTTTGCCACTTCTTCGGTAGTTTCAAGAAGGCATTTTGTGGCTGGAGTGGCTGCTACCATCAAGTTGCGAATGTGTTCGGCAAGTCCGTTGATGAAGAACAACGAATCGAAACCTTTATCGCGCACATCCTTGTAAATGAGCAATGCTTGTGGCACATCAACTGCCATAAATGCATCTACAAGTTTGAAATAATAGTCGTGATCGAGCACATTCAAGTTGTCGATAGTAGATTGGTAAGTGATATTACCTTGCGACGATGCTGCCACTTGGTCAAAAATCGACAACGCATCACGCATTGCACCATCGGCCTTTTGTGCTATCACATTGAGCGCTGTAGCCTCGGCTGTGATGCCTTCTTGCGACGCAATGTATTGCAATTGCTCCACAATGTCCTGCACTGTGATGCGTGAGAAATCATATATTTGACAACGCGACAAGATGGTTGGAATCACCTTGTGCTTCTCGGTAGTAGCCAGAATGAAAATAGCATGAGCTGGAGGTTCTTCAAGAGTCTTCAAGAACGCATTGAACGCTTGAGTTGACAACATGTGCACCTCGTCGATGATAAACACGCGATATTTGCCTATTTGTGGCGGTATGCGCACTTGCTCAGTAAGAGCGCGAATGTCGTCGACCGAGTTGTTCGACGCAGCGTCGAGTTCCACGATATTGTAGGAGCGTTGCTCGTTGAGAGCCACACATGACTCACATTGATTGCACGCCTCGCCCTCGGGAGTGGGACTCAGACAGTTGATAGTCTTGGCGAAAATACGCGCACACGAGGTCTTTCCCACACCTCGTGGACCACAGAACAGATAGGCATGCGCCAATCGTCCCGAGTCGATAGCCGTCTTGAGCGTGTGAGTGAGCGCTTGTTGACCCACTACACTGCGGAATGTGCTTGGACGGTATTTTCGTGCCGATACGATATAATTTTTCATAAGATGAATTACTTAATTCATAAATTTCCTACAAAGATAACTCAACTTGTGAGCAATACAAAATTTTCTACTTAACTTTGCATTTAGAAACGATAAACAAAGTTAGAGATGAATACCAAAACATATAATCACATCACTGTGTTCTGCGCTTCGAGCGCACGCATCAATCAAGAATACAATGATGCTGCCTACCGATTGGGCACACTTATGGCCATGAATGGTATTGCATGCGTGTGTGGCGCTGGCAATTGTGGACTCATGCGTTCGGTAGCCGATGGTTGCCTCGACAATGGCGGACGAGCTATCGGGGTAATTCCTCGCTTTATGGTCGATAATGGTTGGTGTCACCCTCAACTCACCGAAACTATCGTTACCGAGGATATGCACCAACGCAAGGAAACTATGAACAACCTTGCCGATGCCATTATTGCACTGCCTGGTGGTTGTGGCACTCTTGAGGAACTGCTCGAAATCATCACTTGGCGACAACTTGGAATTTTCCACAAACCTATCGTGATTCTCAATACAAATGGCTACTATGACCATCTGCTCAAGATGTTGCAACACTGCATTGATGAACAATTTATGAAAGAATCGCACTCATCGCTATGGTTTGTGGCCAATACTCCCGAAGAAGCAATCGAAAAACTCCTAAATACTGACCTCGAAATAGAAATCGAATCAAAATATTAAGTATCACCCGCATGACACAAGCTCAACACACCACAACAACCCCTATTGTTGCTCTTCCCGAAGGGAAAGAGTGCCAATCTTACAAAAATACGCCGCTCCACGACACTGGTACGGTGGGCTTCGTGTTGCTTGTGTTCTTCTTCTTAGCACTATTCTTCCGCGGGGGATATAAGTATATCACCGACATAGCTAACCACTTGTTTTCCATAAGGAAACGCCAAAATGCCTTCGAAATACACACCGCTTCCGAAACTTTTTTGATGCTTGCAATGATAGCTAACACATGTATTATGAGTGGGTTAATGTTCTATTTGGGCGTCGATTATTGGTATCCCGAAATCGGGCTATCACAAAATGTGTTCAAGTGGGTGAGCATACTATCGGTATTCTATGGTCTGTTTTTCTTGGTGCAACTATTATTGTATCGCACTATAGGCTTCACTTTTGCCCACAATCGCGACGACATTCGCTTGTGGCTCGATGGGTTCAAGTCATCACAAGCCATCTTAGGACTCGTATTGTCGCCTATCGTGTTCATCAGCCTACTCTATCCTGCGAGCACACTTTTTATGCTCATTTTGGCAATAATTTCCTACTTCTGCGCACGAATTATATTCATTATCAAAGGATTTAGGATTTTTTTTAATAATTTCGGCTCGTATATCTATTTTATTTTGTACCTTTGCACCCTCGAAATTGTCCCTATATTTTTGATATGTGCTGGGGCAATCAATTTATGTGAAAATATTTAGAAAAAAACAGTATTATCGTGGGTATAAAGAAAATACTGGTTTCTCAACCGAAACCTTCATCTGAAAAGTCTCCTTACTATGACATCGCAGCCAAATATGGAGTAGAAATCGTATTCCGTCCTTTTATCAAAGTGGAAGGATTATGCTCTAAGGAATTTCGTCAGCAAAAAGTATCAATCGCCGATTTCACTGCTATCATCTTCACAGCAAGAACTGCTATTGACCACTTTTTCCGCCTTTGCGAAGAAACACGCGTAACAATTCCTGATACAATGAAATACTTCTGTACTACAGAAGCTATTGCTCTATATTTGCAAAAATACATCGTATACCGTAAGCGCAAGATTTTCTTTGGCAAATCGGGCAAGATTGAAGATGTAATGCCTTCAATCACTAAGCATATCAAGGAAAAGTTCCTTCTTCCTATTGCTGCCGATGCTAATATGAACAACTTTGCGGCTTTGGATCAAGCTAATGTGCCTTACACATCGGCTGTAATGTATCGCACTGTGAGTAACGACTTTACCGAAGACGAAGCTTTCGACTACGATATGCTTATGTTCTTCAGCCCAGCCGGTATCGAATCGCTTCACAAGAATTTCCCTGAATTCAATCAAGGCGATATCAAAATCAGTGCTTTAGGTCCATCAACAGCGAAAGCAGTCAAGGATGCTGGACTACGACTTGACCTCGAAGCTCCAACGGCCGAATATCGCTCAATGACCGACGCACTCGATGCTTTCTTGAAAAAAGAAGCTAAAGCTTAACGCATATTTTCACGAAAAATAGCATAAAAACAGAGATGGAGATTTCTTCATCTCTGTTTCTTTTCTTACTTTTGCAAAACAAAATTGCACAACAATGACAGGTAACCGACTCTATAAATACGAGAAACTATGTAGCCGCACTGCTATCAATAACATTTTTCAGGGCGGAAAGTCGGCTATTTGCTATCCTTTGCGAGCTGCTTTCACATTTTCCGATGCCGAAGACACTCCTGTGCAATTTCTCATCACTATACCCAAGAAAAAGATCAGAAAGGCTGTGAAACGAGTGCTTTTGCGTCGCCGAGTGCGCGAAGCCTATCGCCTCAACCGACACCTTCTCGTTCCACACATCAACGCACAAGGTCGCTCTCTCAAAGTAGCGTTTGTGTACCTAAGCGACGAATTGGCCGACTATGCTACTATCAACACCAAGATGCAAGCTCTTATGGCTAAAATCCTTACTACTATCGAAAAGGAAAACAACAAGCAGGAGGAACAGCCATGAAACGCTTCTTTGCTAACATTCTCATCTTGCCCATTCGCTTCTATCAATGCTGCATTTCGCCATTGTTTCCACCCACATGCCGATTCACTCCTTCATGTAGCGAATATGCTATACAAGCATTGCGCAAACATGGCGCTATAAAAGGACTGTGGTTGACAGTGAAACGCATTGGTCGTTGCCACCCTTGGGGAGGAAGTGGATATGACCCTGTGCCTTAATTTTCACTCGCAATTATGATTATCGACACCCACACCCACCACTCACATCGCACTTGTACCATCATAAATGCACCGATAAGCGATTTTGAGCCCTCTGACGGGCTTTACTACTCGGTGGGGATACATCCTTGGGATATTCACAAAACCGACTGCGAGAAGGCTTTAAAATCAATCACAGAATTAACCACTCTCAATACTCATATCGTTGCTATAGGCGAATGTGGTCTCGACCCATTTTCCACAGCTCCCGACGATGAGCAATTAACCGTTTTTGAGAAGCACATCGCCCTATCCGAACAGCTTGAAAAAAACCTAATAATACATTGCGTGAAGCGATACAACGAAATTCTACAACTGCATCGCTGCCACAAGCCTCAACAGCCTTGGATTCTTCACGGATTTCGCTCAAATGCTAATGTTCTGCGTCCGTTACTTGCTCAATCGGGCATATACTTCTCGATAGGTGAGAAATTCAATGAAGAAGCCGTGAAATTGATTCCCAGCGAACGCCTATTAATCGAGACCGACGAATCATTGCTGTCAATCGAGGAAATAGCCTCTCGCATCGCTACAGCACGAGGCGAAACCACCCAAGAACTCCTAGACTCAATAGCTCAAAATAATCGCAACTTATTCCTTACCGTGGAATGATAATAAACAACAACGGAGATACACCACATGGTATATCTCCGTCGCTTTATATTAGAATCTTTCGATTATCTCAACACAACCTTTTGTGCGTAAGTTTCACCGTCAACTGTTGCAGTTATGATATACACACCTGAATTAAGGTTTACACTCATTTCGGCAACATTAGCTGCTTGAGCTACCAATGTACCTGCAATGTCATATACAGCAACCTTTTGAGCCACTTCGCTCATCACAATGCGATTGCCCTTAGCTACAATGCTGAATGCTGAACCAAAGATGCTTTCTACACCCGACACGCTTGTATCTGTGACATCGTAAGCACACAAGCCGCAACCAGGCACATACAAAACCACTCTCACTGTGTTTTCGTCGATTACTGCATAATCTACTGGAGCTTGCATTGTAGAGCTATATACATCGCCAAGACCTTCTTGTGGAAGTGTCCACAATAGCTTCATTGATGCAAACGACATATTGTCGTCGGCCGACACTACATTGAAAGTCCAAGGTGTGTTGCCTGTTGATGAGCTATTGATGATTTCGTCATCACCATTAGAATACACAACATATTTCTTGCCATTTAGAGTGAAGAAATTACAACCGTTACCTTCTACACCGCTTGTCATAAGAGCTTCATTTTCCTTGAAAGAGCCTTCCATCGCACCTGTAGCAAAGTTGTAGCGAGTCATTGGTTGGCTACCACCGTCAACAAACATTGAATTTTCGTCGATCATTACTACACGAGGAGCTGTTCCAAATCCTGAACCTGAATAAAATCCACTCACTGTGCAAGATTCTTCCTTAGTTTGCTTACCATTTTCGAATGTCCAACGCATAATAATCTTTGATTCTCTAATAGCAGCATATATCTTGAAATTACCTGTTGTAACATCGCCCCAAAGAGCCACATGGTCAACACGGTAAGACTTACTTGTTGAAATTCTTCCAACTTCAGTCACAGCACCCGATTCCAAATCAACCAACATCACTACAAATGGAGTTCCACCTATGTTTAGCGATAGGTTTGTGATACACACATTGCCTTTAGAGTCCTTAATAACATCGTTACAAGGATAATATCCCATTGAAGCTTCGCTACCAAGTTTCAAATCGCCCATACATTCACCTGTGTGAATATTGTACTTGCGAAGGTAAGTGTTTGCGCCCGATGAGTTTTCGTTGCGTCCTGCAAGATACACATTTTCACCAGCTACACACATACCACGGTTGAAACCACCATTTGAACCAAATGAAATGTTGTTGTAGTCGCTACGAATTGAACGGAACCACACACTTTCCACATTCATATTGTCAACATCGGCATAAGAATCCTTATCGGTCTTAATAGCATAACCTGGTTCATAAGTTCCTACCGAGATTTTAGTTACTGTGAATGAACGCACTTCCGATACGCCATCAAGAATGCGGCTACCCTTAGTTTTCACTCTCCAGAAAAAAGTACCTTTACCAAATAGCGATGCATTAACCTTAAGCGATACATCATTAGTAGTATTGCTGTATTCTACATCATCGGTATACTTGATAGTAGCAAAGTCCTTATCGGCCGATACTTCGATAGTGTAGCTTTCTACATCACCTTCAACAGCCTTCCACACAAATGTGCATTCTTCTTCGATATCTGCACCATTTTCAGGAGAAGAAAGTGTTACTGCAGGACCAGCTACACGCTTAGGAGCAACAAACGAAGCGATTTCGCTCACTGCTTCAAGTTTCTTAGGTTGAACCGAGCGCACTCTCCAATAGCAAGTCTTGCCATCTTCGATAAAGCTTAGATCTACTGTTGTTTTATTAGTGTCGATATTCTTTTGAGAATAGATAACATTGCTCATTTGAGCATCATCGCTTATTTCAAGAGTATAAGTAGCATCGGCTACAGCAGTCCAAGAGAATTCAGTGTCCCAAGTAGTAGCTGCGCCATTGATAGGAGCCACAAGAGTAGTCTTTTCTGATTCACCTTCAGGATAATTTACCACTGCTACAGTGTGTTCCTTGCTATATCCGTCCAACACACACACTGCATACCAATAGTTTGATTGCTTGTCGCTATCAACTGTATATGAAGTGCTATATTCTACCTTTTGCAAATATTGAACATCAATACCATCGCCATCGGCTGCTTGAGCTTGGTCGAATGTTGTTGTCATAGGCACTGCATACACTGTGTAACGAATAATTGCATTACCATTTTGTGTAGCATCCCAAGTTAGAGTACCATTGTTATAGGCAAGATTAGCCACCTTGTCATAATTTGGGCCACTCTTCCAAGTGATTTGTGGTGAAAGAGAAGGTGTTGAATACACATCACTCTTTAGATGACTTCTTGTACCTGTTGTAAGGTTCTTTGTGCTATAATAAATGCTACCTTGAGCATTATTTTCTACATATTGACGGTTAAGTTTAATTTGACTTGCAAGTTCGGTCCAGCTTGATTGCTTGTCAGCCGATGCGATGTAAGACACCGAGTGGCTTGCATAGTAGTGCAATCCAAAGTAATCGGCTGCATAGCTCCACCACTTAGTCAATGGACCAAATGGAGCAGTAGAGTGAGTTGTCAACCAATAACATTGTGGCGAAATGAAGTCGATAGTACCTTCTTCAAGCCATGCCAATGGGTCAGAATAGATTTGAGCATATTGCCAGTCACTCGCTGTTACGCCATAAGATGATGGAGTCTTAAGACCACTGTAACGGCTCACTGACTTTGATGATACACCAGCAGGAGAGATACCGAAACGCACATCAGGACGAGTTTCCTTTATTGCATTATAACAATCGGCAACCATATCGTTCACATTGCGACGACGCCAGTCTCCTATCGACATTGTAGTGCCACTTGCCTTGTAAAGAGCATAGTCAGGTGCCGATGAACCTTCAGTAGTACCACCACTTGCGTAGAAATAGTCGTCAAATAGGATACCATCAATGTTATAGTTGTTCAAGATTTCCTTGATAACATTTACGATAAGTTGGCGAGTTTCTGGCAAACCAGGGTTGAATGTGATATATTCAGGGCTGTTTGTTCCTGCGATAAGCATATCTTTTTCTTTCCATTCGTTGTCCATATCAGTGCTCCATGAAGAACCTGAACTCCAACGATAAGGATTCAACCACACATAGGCTTCGATACCACGCTTATGAGCTTCTTCTACGAAGAATGCCAATGGGTCCCAACCTGGCGATGTTCCTCTTTCGCCCGATACATAGCTCGACCAAGGAGCATATTTTGATGGATACATTGCATCACCCATTGAACGCACTTGGAAACACATAGAAGTCATGTTCAATTCTTCCATCTTGTCCAAATAGCTGATCATTTGATTCTTTTGGGTTGATTGTACTGAGGCTGAAGTACCTTGTGTTGAAGGCCAGTCGATACCCCACACTGTAGTAAACCAAGTAGAACGCATTTCGCGCTTAGGATTTGCTGCATAAGCATTTCCCATAAGCATTATCATAGCCAATAATGCCGAAAAGATACGGTTTTTAGTCATCTGATATTTAGTTGTTAGTAGTTTCCAAGTCACAAAGTTAGTATAAATCAGTCAAAAACACATAATTTGCATTGTTATTTACTTAATTATCTGCTTTGAAATTGTAACTCCATGTCGCTTTATATACATTCCTGATGATGGTTTTGTGATTCTCACTCCTTGCAGATTATAGTATTCTACTTCCCCACAATCTTCTACTACATCTACAATGCCCGATGAATAGGTGTTGTCGGTAAGTTCGTAAGCGCTCAACCCATTACCAGGTGAATACACATACAGCACGCCCTTATTTTCGGCGATAGGGTCATAATCGGTCAACACATGTTTTGTGCCTATGTTCACTCCTCCGAGCCCTGCTTGAGGGAACACCCACATACTCTTCATCGAACTGAAATCCATTTGCTCATTTATCGACACCAATTGTGCATTCGATGGATTTGTGCTTTTTTCGTAGTTATAAGAGTGGGCAATATATGTCTTATCGGCCATACTGAAGATTTTTCCTCCCGAAGAAGCCGCATTAGATGGTGCCACCGACTTCTTTTCTTCGAATGATTCGGTGATATTGCCTGTACTGAAATCGTAACGAGTGAGATAGGTTGATACACCGTCTACCAAGATATCGTTTTCGGTGATTGGAATCACGAGAGGCGCTGTGCCAAGCGACGACGCACTTGCTGGATAGAATGAGCGAAGCGCGCACTCTTCCATTGTGCAACTATCACCCTCAACGGTCCATCGAATCACCCTATTCGAGCCTTTAATAGCTGCAAACACATAATACTTATCGGCGCGCACATCGCCATAGATTGAGATATTATCAGCACGACCTCCATCGGGACAAGTGAGACGACACAATTCTTCAGCCCAACCAGTTTTCACATCTACATAGTTCACCACTATTGCCTTTGCATCTATTTGGGTCGACATATTAGCAATACACACATTGCCCTTGCTATCTTTGGTGATCGTATTGCATGGATATATGCTTGTAGATGAGGAATTATAGATATACTTATCTTCGATATGCTCACCTGTACTTCCATTGAATACGCGTAGATACACCGTTGCATACGAAGAACTTTCTGTGCGTCCAGCAAGATACACATATCCATCTTTGACTATGAAACTGCGATTGAGACTTCCCTCTTCCTTGAATGATATATTTTCAAAATCTTCTTTCACCGAGCGCATCCACAAGTTTTTCACACTCACACCATCTTTATCGGTATAATTGTATGGGTCTTTTTTAATTACATACCCTTGTTCGAAATCGCCTACGCCTACCTTTTCAACCACAAACGAGCGATAATCAGAAATCGCTGTTTTCACCCTCTTTCCTTCACTTATCACACGCCAATAACGAGTGCCTATATTGATAAATGCCGATGGTAGCTCTACCCTATTCTCAGCTGTTTCTATAGCGTAAATAATGTCGGCAAAATCGGGTGTTGAACCTATTTGGAGCGTAAACTTATCGGCATTTGCATCACCCTTCCACTCAAACACGATGTTTTCGCCCACTGTTTCTGCTTCTCGTGGCGAAATGAGTTCGGCTTTTGATGCTTCGGTTCTGATTGGCGATGTAAATTGAGCATATTCGCTCACCGACTCCCATTTTCCATCCTCCATGGCAATCACTCGCCAATAATAATCTTTGTTAGAGTCGGCAAAGCCCAAATCGACGGTTATTTGCGATGTCTTAATCCACTTTTGAGTATATACAAGGTTCTTAAATTCCTTATCTTCTGCAATTTCAAAAGTGTAAGTAGCATTACTCAACCCACTCCAAGCAAATTCACAATCCCACGCCACCTTCTCACCATTGATAGGGATAAGAGGTGCTACCACTTGCGACACTCCCCTATTATATTCGGCTACTGCTGGGCGCGATTCGCGTCCATAACCATCGTAAACACACACTGCATACCAATGGTTGTCCACACACTCCATAGGCAATGCATATTCGGTGAAATAACTTACTCCAAGCAGATATTCATTGCTCAAACCATCATCGGTAAGTGCATCGCCATAAGCCACACTATCGGGCACTGCATACACTGTATAGCGTATAATCGCATTGCCGTTTACCGTAGGATTCCATTTCAATCCTCCTTCGGTTACTTCCAAACCGCTCACTGGGGCATAATTCACGCCCTTTTTCCAGTCAAGCACTGGTGCAAGCGATGGTCGCGAGAATAGTTTCTCCTTAAAATAGGCGCCCGAACCTGTTACCGATGGCCCATTCAAATATTTTGTACTGAAATAGCACACACCAAACACTCCTGTTCGTGAAAGTTGGCGTGCAATAAGAGTTTGATTCACATGTTCGTCCCAATGCGTCTGCGAATTATCATCCAACAAGCAAGAAATTGACACACTTGTGTAATGATGACGGCCAAAATGTGTAGCCATCTCATCCCACCAATTAGTTAGTGGCTCAAACGGTTTTTTCGAATCATCAGTGTGAAAATATTCTTGTGGAGAAATAAAATCAATCGTACCACTATTCAGCCACGACAAAGGGTCGGAATATATACCTTCATATTGCCAGTCGTTTTTAGCAAATGGAGCTTCGGGCAAACCATATTTCCATGTCGAACGACCTGCTGCACCTGCAGGAGAGATTCCGAAACGCAAGTCGGGACGCTCGTTTTGCACCATGTCATACACATCTTTCACCATTTGATCCACATTGCCACGACGCCAATCGCTGATACTCAATTTGGTGTTACTTTCTTTCCACAAATTGTAATCGCCAGCTTCTTCGGTGATGGGAAGGGAATTGGGGTAGAAATAATCGTCAAATATCAACCCTTGCACATCATATTTTGTGATAATTTCCTTACACACTTTCACAATGTGCTCACGCACTTCGGGAAGTCCAGGATTATGATAGGTGCGACCGTCCCACGACAACAAAATGCCCCTCTCTTTGAGCGAATTGTCGATAGCTGTAGACCAATCAACACTATTGTGCGACCAACGATAAGGATTCACCCAAGCATAACAATCGATACCTCGCTTGTGACATTCCTCAACCACAAAAGCCAACGGATCCCAACCTGGATTCACACCGCGAGTACCCGTTAGAAAAGACGACCAAGGCTCATAGCTCGACTCATACATCGCATCACTCATGCTACGCACCTGAAAGCATATCGCATTCATGTTCATCATCTTCAACCCATCAAGATAATCTATCATTTCTTGCTTCTGTTGATTAATGATTGCAGGTGTTTTACCTTTCACATGAGGCCAATCAATATTGGCCACTGTAGCGAGCCATGTCGAACGCCATTCGCGCTTTGGCGATTCAGCAAATACACAAGCCACAATGAGTATATTTGCCAATATCGAGCATAATATCCTTTTTTTCATAAGAAACAGAATGTGTTGACCACAAATTTAATACACTTTTTCCTATCCTCCAAAATATACACAAATTCACTTTCTCCATTTTAGATATTACTCTTTACTGTTTTTTTCTTTATCTTTGCATACATGAGAGGTCTTTTAATAGGCATACTAAGTTTTGTGATGCTATTGGCTGGGTGTAGTCGCTCGGTCGATAGTCGTCTTGTGCGAGTGAGTCAACTTGCCGACTGCAACGCCACCGATAGCGCGCTTGCTGCGCTTGCCGATGTGTGTCGTGACTCGCTCAACGAGCATAATCGCTATTATTACGACCTAATGAGCATCAAGGCTCGCGACAAATCCTATCTCGACATCACTACCGACACCACCATCACCGATATTATAGCCTATTTCGAGCGTCGTGGAAGCGAAAACGAGCTTGGCGAAGCCTATTACTATGGCGGTCGAGTGCGCCGAGAGCAAGGTGATGCGCCACAAGCCCTCGATTACTATCAAAAAGCCCTCGATGTGCTCACTTCACCCGAACACATGTATCGCAAAGGCAAAATCGCAAGCCAAATGGGGCAAATCTTCCTCGAACTGTATATGTTTGAGCAAGCCAAACCCAAATTTCAAGAAGCAATCGCCTACCAAACTGAATGCGAAGACTCGGTTGGGTTGATGTATAACTATCGAAACCTTGGAGAATTAAATCAACGAATCGAATTATATGATAGTGTGCTACCATATTATAATAAATCGTTAAAAATAGCTTCAAACTTAGTGCCATTTGGGCGTTCTGAGTTAGAAATTTCTTTAGGAATCATTGAATTTTATATAAAGCAAAAGAATTATGAAGAAGCAATAAAGTTATATATCAAGATAAAACCATATTTAGAAAAATATAATTTTGATTATATTTGGATTGTGAGTACTAAAGTTCATTTATGTGCAAAAGATTATGATAATGCCATAGCTTATTCTCAAAAACTACTAAAAGAAGGTAGTATTTATAGTAAAAAATTTGCATCTAATGCCCTTAGATATATTTATAAGAATAAAAATAATAACAAGGAGTACAATATATATACTGAGTTTTATGGAAAATCATTAGATTCAATTCAACAAATATCATCAAAAGAAGCAATAATCCATCAAAATTCATTTTATAATTACACTCAGAAAGAAAGAGAGAATCAGTATTTGCGTGAATATCAAAACAGGACAAAATATGTATATATTTTATCTATTTTGGCTTTATTGGTTATCGTATTGGTCGT
>JAEIGA010000101.1_pt1 | contig 115645 bp, 102 predicted proteins | sample 9270691 | NCBI WGS metagenome assembly JAEIGA01 (sample SAMN17057246, study PRJNA624740) | gut metagenome | biome: biome; isolation source: fecal sample | host: Bos grunniens | place: China: Xizang | collected 2019 | reverse complement strand
AGGGAGCGCCCGTGCGAGCGAATCCCCACTGAAAAGGCGCTGTGACGAGCGTGCCGTGAAGGGAGGGATCCCGAAAATACCTCCTGACAGAGCCAAGCGAAGCGAATCGCGCCAGGCATTTTCCGCAGATTAGCAAGCACTCAAGATGGTGCTGTGGAGCAAAAAGAAAAAGAACAAAAGAAGTTAAGTATATAGTTCCCTAAAGAAAACCGCCATCTTCGGTGTCTGCGGCACGGAATCGGCAAGCACAAAAACGCCGCCCTGCAACAGGGCGGCGTTCTGTTTTCACAATCTCCTGACGGACTGTTACTTGGCGAACTTGTAGAGGTCGCGCTTGCGGTAGTCCGTATGGAGAAGATGTTCGGCCTTCTCGGAGCCGGGCTCGCCAAGGTAGTCCTTGTAGAGAGCCTGGACTTCCGGGTTGAGGTGGCTCATGCGGAGCGTGCTCTTCTCGTCGTCGGTGTAGAGACCAGCCGTACGCGCGGCACGAACCTCGTCCGTTGCCAGGCAAGGCTGACCGCCGCCGCCGATGCAGCCGCCGCGGCACGCCATGACTTCGATGAAGTCGTAGCGCGGCTTGACGCCTGCCTTGATGTCCTCGCGGACTTCGTTGAGCACCTTCTCGACATTCCCCATCTGGTGGGCGACGGCGATGTTGACCTGCGCGCCCTTGATGTCGATCGTGGCCTTCTTGACGCCCTCCATGCCGCGGACATCCTTGAACTCGATCGCCGGAGGCTGATCCTCCTTGGTGATGAGGCAGTACGCCGTACGCAGTGCCGCTTCCATAACGCCGCCGGTGACGCCGAAGATCGTGCCCGCGCCGGTGTAGGAACCGAGCAGATCGTCCGCCGCTTCATCGGGAAGCGCCATGAAGTCGATACCCGCGGCCTTGATCATGCGCGCGAGCTCGCGGGTCGTGAGGACGACGTCGGTGTCCTGCTGGCCCGAGGCGCTCATGTACTCGTCGCGGCTGATCTCGTACTTCTTCGCCGTGCAGGGCATGATCGAGGTGACGTGCACCTTCTTGGGGTCGACGCCGTTCTTCTCCGGCCAGTAGCTTTTGGCGAGCGCCGAGAGCATCTGCTGGGGCGACTTCGCGGTCGAGAAGTTGCCGGTGAAGTCGGGCGCGTACTTCTCCATCCAGTCGGTCCAGGCCGGGCAGCAGCTGGTGAGGAGCGGCAGCTCGCCGCCCTCGGTGAAGCGCTTGATGAACTCGGTGCCCTCCTCCATGATCGTGACGTCGGCCGAGAAGTTGGTGTCGAACACCTTGTCGAAGCCGAGGCGGCGGAGCGCGGCGTAGATCTTGCCGGTGGTGAGCGCGCCGGGCTTCATGCCGAAGGCCTCGCCGACGGCGACGCGGACGGCCGGGGCGATCTGCACCAGGCAGACCTTCTCGGGGTCCTGCAGCGCGGCCCAGACCTTGGCGGTCTCGTCGTTCTCGTAGATGGCGCCGACCGGGCAGTGCGCGGAGCACTGGCCGCACTTGATGCACGGCGAGTCGGCGAGCTTGACGCCGGCGGCCGGAGCCATCACCGTCTTCTCGCCGCGGCCGATGAACTCGAGCGCCCAGACGTTCTGCATCTCCTGGCAGACTTCGGCGCAGCGACCGCACTTGATGCACTTGTCGGGGTTGAGCACGATCGACGGCGTCGAATTGTCGACGTCGTGGTGAACCACTTCCTTCGGGAAGGGGTTCTCGCGGATGCCGAAGTCGGCGGCAATCGCCTGGAGTTCGCAGCTGCCGGAGCGCGGGCACTGCAGGCAGTCGTTCGGGTGGTTGGCGAGGATGAGCTCGAGCACCGTCTTGCGGACCTGCACGATGTCCGGGTCGTGGGTGATGATCTTCATCCCCGGCGTCGCCTCGGTGCAGCAGGCGCGGAGCAGCTTGGGGCTGGGCACGAATTTGCCGTTGTCGGCCGGGTTGCGGCTGGGGACGAGCTGCCTGACGACGCAGATGCCGCAGCTGGCGCCGGGCTTGAGGTCGGGGTGGTAGCAGAGGGTCGGGATCTTCACGTTCGCCGCGCGGGCGGCCGCGAGAAGGTTCGAGCCTTTCGGCACGCTCACCGCGACGCCGTTGACCTCGAGAGAAATCATTTCGGTTTCCATTTTCATCAATCCTTTCACCTTAGCCGTGGCTGATCGCGCCGAACTTGCACGTCGCCTCGCAGGCGCCGCACTTGACGCACTTGGACTGGTCGATGACGTGCGGCTTCTTGAGCTCGCCGGAGATCGCCCCCGCTGGGCACTTCTTCGCGCACATCGTGCAGCCCCTGCACTTCGCCGCGTCGATCTTGTACTGGATGAGCCTCGAGCACTTGCCGGCGCGGCACTTCTTGTCGCGGATGTGCTCCATGTACTCGTCCATGAAGTACCTCAGGGTCGACCTGACCGGGTTGGACGCCGTCTGGCCGAGGCCGCAGAGCGAGGCCTTGTTCATCGCGTCGCAGATCGCCTGCATGTCGGCGATGTCCTGCTCGGTGCCGCGGCCGGCGGTGATCTTCTTGAGGTAGTTCAGGAGCTTGCGGCCGCCGATGCGGCAGGGCGCGCACTTGCCGCAGCTCTCGTCGACCGTGAAGTCGAGGTAGAACTTGGCGATGTCCACCACGCAGTCGGTCTCGTCCATCACGATGAGGCCGCCAGAGCCCATGATCGAGCCGATCTTGGCGAGCGACTCGTAGTCGATCGGCGTGTCGAGGAACTGCGGCGGGATGATGCCGCCGGAAGGTCCGCCAGTCTGCGCCGCCTTGAACTGGTGGCCGCCGCGGATGCCGCCGCCGATGTCGAAGATGATCTCGCGGAGGGTCGTCCCCATCGGCACCTCGATGAGGCCCGAGTTGTTCACCTTGCCGGTGAGCGCGAAGACCTTGGTGCCCTTCGTGGTCGCCGTGCCGATCTTAGAGAACCAGTCCGCGCCCTTGTTGATGATGACGGGGATGTTCGCGAGTGTCTCGACGTTGTTGATGACCGTCGGCCGGCCCCAGAGGCCCTTGACCGCCGGGAACGGCGGACGGGGACGCGGCATGCCGCGGTTGCCCTCGATGGACTGGAGGAGCGCCGTCTCCTCGCCGCAGACGAACGCGCCGGCGCCGAAGCGGAGCTCGATGTCGAAGTCGAAGCCCGAGCCGAGGATGTCCTTGCCGAGGAGGCCGAGGTCGTGGGCCTGCTCGATCGCCACCTCGAGGCGGCGGATCGCGAGCGGGTACTCGGCGCGGATGTAGATGAAGCCCTTGGAGGCGCCGATCGCGTAGCCGGCGATCGTCATCGCCTCGAGGACGGAGTGGGGGTCGCCCTCAAGGGTGGAGCGGTCCATGTACGCGCCGGGGTCGCCCTCGTCCGCGTTGCAGACCATGTACTTCTGGCCCTTGGGCTGCTGCATCGCGAACTTCCACTTCATGCCGGTCGGGAAGCCCGCGCCGCCGCGGCCGCGCAGGCCGGACTTGAGGATCTCCTCCACCACCTGCTCGGGCGTCATCTCGAAGAGCACCTTCTCGATCGCCTTGTAGCCGTCGCGCGCGATGTAGTCCTCGATCTTCTCGGGGTCGATCACGCCGCAGTTGCGGAGCACGATGCGGTACTGCTTCTGGTAGAAGGGGATGTTCGCCTCGGCGACGAGCTTCTTGGCCTGCTCGGGGTCGTAGCAGAGGCGCTGGACGACGCGGCCCTTGACGAGGTGCTCCGCGACGATTTCCTTGACGTCCTCGGGCTTGACCTGCACGTAGAATGTTCCCTGCGGCAGGATCTTGACGATCGGGCCCTGCTCGCAGAAGCCGAGGCATCCGGTGGTGACCACCTGGACCGTCTCGTCGAGCTTCTGCTCCGCGAGGATGCGCTTGAACTCCGCGACAACCTTGTCGCCGCCGCTGGAGCAGCACGCGGTGCCGCCGCAGACCAGGACGTATGATTGATATGCCATTGCCGTCACTCCTTAAGCGTTCTTCACGATGTCGATCGACGGCTTGTCGAGGATCTTGCCCTCGATGAGCCCGTGGCCGACGATGTGCTTCTCGACGATGTCCTTCGCCGTCGCCGCGTCCACGTGGCCGTAGATCACGGTCGGCATGCCCGGGACGACGACCTCGACCGTCGGCTCCGAGTGGCAGAGGCCCATGCAGCCGGTCTGGCGCACGAGCACGTTGGTCATTCCCTTCGCCGAGAGCGTGTCGATAAGCGCGGCATAGGTGTCCTTCGCGCCCGCGGCAATGCCGCAGGTGCCCATGCCGACGATGACCTGCACGTCCTTGTTGGAGCTGTCGCGCATCTCCATCGCCTTCTGCTTCTCCCCGCGCATCCGGCGCAGGTCGTCCAAAGTGAGCTTAGCCATTTTGCTTCCTCCTGTTATCCGAGCTTGCGGTACTTTTCGATGATGCCGGCGACGTCCTTCGTCGCCAGCTTGCCGTGGACCTCGCCGTTGACGACCACCACCGGCGCCAGGCCGCAGCAGCCGAGGCAGCGGACCGCCTCCACCGAGAAGAGGCCGTCGGGGGTGGTGGCGTTGACGCCGACGCCGAGCTGGCGCTCGAACTCCTTCATCAGGTCGTCGCCGCCCCTGAGGTAGCACGCGGTGCCGAGGCAGACCTGGATGATGTACTTGCCGGCCTTCTGCAACTTGAAGAAGTTGTAGAACGTGACCACCCCGTAGATCTTCGCGAGCGGCACGTCCAGGAGGGACGATATCTCGATCGCGATCTCGCGCGGGATGTAGCCGTAGGTCTGCTGGACCTTGTGCAGGACCATGATCAGGTTCCCCGGCTTTCCTTTCCATTCTTCAATGAACGCCTTCAGCTCCGGCGTCATCTTTTCCGTCTGTTCGCTCATTTTTTATCCTTCGTTGGTTGTACCGTTGCCTAAAACTGGTTTGTCGTGTATTATCCCATATTCAGGCTGTGTTAGGCAAGTATAACTTTCGCTATGCCATTGTGCAGCGAGAAGGGAATTTGGTATAATTCGCAACCAATGAGCACTCTTTCGATATCGGCGATGGCGATCTGGGCGGCGGCGGCGGCCGGCGTGGCGTGGTACCTGGCGACGGTCGCCGGGGAGGTGACCTACGTCACGCTTGCGGACGGGCGCCGCCAGGCGCGGCAGATCCCGGTCGTCTTCAAGGCGCTGCTGCCGTTCGCGCCGAACTTTTTCCCGCTCGTCCGGAGCCCGGCGTTCCGGCGCACGGTGGAGAGCGCGGACGCGAAGCTGGTGCAGGGCGGCTTCGAGGGGCTGATCTCGGGCGAGGAGTTCGCGGCGCTCAAGCTGATGCTGCTGTGGGTGCTGCCGGACATTTGGCTGCGCGGGGCGGTGAAGCGGCGCCACCTTGCGATCCAGAAGGCGCTGCCGTTCGTCCTCGACCTCCTGACGCTTTCGGTGGAGGCGGGCATGGACTTCATCAGCGCGCTGCAGCGCAACTGCAGGCTTAGGCGGCTCGACCCGCTTAACGAGGAGCTTCTGCGGATGACGAAGGAGATCCAGGTCGGGCGCTCGCGCCGCGAGGCGCTGAAGGACATGGCGAAGCGCGTCGGCCAGCCGGACCTGCGGTCGGTCGCGCATGCGCTGGTGCAGGCGGACGAGCTCGGCGTCTCCATCGGCGCGATGCTGAGGATACAGTCCGACCAGCTCCGTGCCCGCCGTTTCGACCGGGCGGAGAAGCTGGCGGCGGAGGCGCCGGTCAAGATGCTCGGCCCGTTGATGCTTTGCATTTTCCCGGCGGTGTTCATCATCCTGCTCGGGCCGGTGCTTACCCAGGCGATGAAAGGAGTGTTCTGATGGCGGAGAATCCGTCACTTGAGGCGGTGAAGGGCCCGCTCGCGGGCCGCAGGTTCGAGGTGGGCCCTGGCGGGCTCAGGCTCGGCCGCTCGTCCACCTGCGACATCCACGTTCCCGACGGGGAGCTGTCGCGTAACCACTGCCTCTTCGAGGCGGCGGGTCCGACCGGACTGCGCGTGACCGACCTCGCGAGCGCGAATGGCACCATCGTCAACGGCGAGCCGATCGGCGCAGAGCCGGTTCCGCTTTCGCTGGGCGACACGGTGGAGGCGGGCGGCACCACGCTGCGCGTCGCCGGCGGCGCGGGATCGCGGCTGGACCTGGGGCTCGGGCCGGCGGTGCAGGCTGAACAGGCCGCGGCACCATCCGCGCCGCCGCGCCGCAGGCGTCCTGCGTTCCTCAACGCGCTTTGGGGAATCGCGGTGGCGTCGTGTGCGATCGGCATCTACCTGGCGCTGACCGGGAAGCGGACCGTATCCGCGCCGCCGGCGGCGCCGGTCGAGGAGGCGGCGCCGGTCGTCAAGGAGGCTTTCTACGAAAAGGTGGAGGCGAACGATTCGCGCATCTTCCGCTACGCGATGACGCTGGCGGCGGACTCCACGCTGACGGTGAAGGTGGACGACGTGCCGGACGAGAACCGCCACCACGCCAAGAGCCAGCCGCTCGGTCCCGAGGCGCTGGAGGAGATCAACGAGATCCTCGCCTGGAAGAACCTGAAGGACCTCGACCGCGAGTACATCGGCGTCGAGCCCGATCCGCCGGCGCTCGAGAGCTGGTCGCTCCGGGTGGTCTACTCCAACCGGGTGCGCACGGTGAAGGTGGTCAATACGCAGGAGCCGGAGGCGTTCCGGGTAATCCGCGAGCGGCTGGAGGCGTTCTCCAAGAGCGAACTCGGGGTGTGGGCGATCCAGTACTCACGCGGCAAGCTGGTGGAGCTCGCCGAGAAGGCGGCGGAGCTCGGCGAGGCGAAGTGGGCCGACCGCGACGTCGAGCACGGCAACCTCGCCGCGTCGATCGAGGCGTACCGCGAGGCGCTGTTCTATCTCGAGACCATCGACCCGAAGCCTCCGCTCGCGGCGACGGCGCGCGAGGGGCTGGAGCGCTCCAAGGCGGAGCTCGACCGGCGCTGCCGCGACCAGCGGTTCCTCGCCGACCGCGCACTCAACCTCAAGCAGTGGGAGGAGGCGAAGAGCGCGCTGATGGTGCTGATGGAGATGGTGCCGGACCGCCGCGATGACCGCCACCGCGACGCCAAGACGAAGCTCCTTTCGGCGGAGAGCCATCTGAAGAAGGGAGGCGAGAGATGAGGTCGGTCATTTTTGCGGTTCTCGCGCTGGCGTCCGCCGCAGCCTTTGCGGCGGACGAGCAGCCTGCGGTGCGTCCGAGGGTGACGGTGTCGAGCCAGCCGTCGGGGGCGACGGTGTCGGTGGACGGCATGGACCGCGGCGTCACGCCGCTGGTGATCTACGACCTGGGCCCCGGCCGCCACCACCTGCGCTACCGGCTCGCCGGCTACGAGGACCGCGACCAGTTCTTTGCCATGGACGAAGGTCCGGTGCTGGAGAAGAGCGTGTCGCTCGTGCCCGAGAAGGGGCTGCTCCTGCTGCGCACCGAGCCGGCGGGCTGCAACATTGCTGTGGACGGCGTCGCCGCCGGCACGACGCCGCGGCTCTTCACCGACCTCGACGCCAAGGAGACGTACAAGGTGAAGCTGACCAAGGCAGGGTACCTGCCGCAGGAGCTGGTCGTCAAGTTCAACGGACGCGAGCCGCTGGTGCGCGACGAGACGATGGTGCTCGATTCGGGCGCGATTAGCATCATTTCTGATCCGGCGGGCGCGGAGGTGTCGGTGAACGGCATTGTCCGCGGAGTGTCGCCGATCGAGGTGAAGGACGTCCCGAAGGGCCGGGCGGTTGTGAAGTTCCGGCTTGAGGGCTTTGCCGAGGAGGTGCGGGAGCTTGCGATGCGCCCCGGCGACCGTCAGACGCTGTCGATAGTGCTCAGTCCGCTGCCCGGATCGCTCCATCTTCTGTCGGTTCCCGAGGGAGCGCGGTTCTACCTGGACGACGAGGCGCGCGGAACCAGCCCGACCGTCATTACCGGACTTAAGCCCGGCGAGTACCGCGTCCGCGCCGAGCTCGCCGGCCACGGCACGATTGAGAAGACAGTGGCGATAAAGCCCGGCGAGGCGACGCGCGAGGAGTTCCGGCTCTCCAACGTGATGGGGCGGCTCGAGGTGCGCACCGAGCCGCCGGGAGCGACGGTCGTCTTCGACGGGCATGTGCGCGGCGTCACTAAGGGGCCCGAGGGCGCGGTGCGCAGCGACGTCTTCGCCATCGAGAACATCCTCGAGGGCGAGCACGTGCTCATCGTGCGCAAGGACGGCTACGAGGAGGCCTCCCGGAAGCCGAAGATCCGCAGCACCAAGACCTCGCAGGCGAACGTGAGGCTCAAGCGGATATTCATGCCCGACATTGAGCTCGAGACGGTGCATGGCACCGTGCGCGGCGTGCTGGTGGAGAACCACGAGGACTGCGTCAAGGTCGAGGTCTCGCTCGGAATAACCCGCACTATCCCCAGGAACGAGATCAGAAAGTACACGCCGCTCGGCGAAAGGGCGAAGTGAGACGTCGGCTCGACGTTGCGCTAGCGGAGCGGGGGCTTGCCGGTTCCCGCACGCTGGCGCAGGCGCTTGTCATGGCGGGACAGGTGCGCGTCAACGGGCAGGTGGAGACCAAGGCGTCGCGGCAAGTGGACGACGCGGCGGCAATCGAGGTCGAGGCGCCCCCGCGCTTCGTCTCCCGCGGCGGCGAGAAGCTGGAGGGAGCGTTTGAGTTATGGGGAACGGGGAACGGGGAATGGGGAACGGGGAATGGGGAACGGGGAACGGGGTTGGACGCCGCTGGCAAGATCTGCCTCGACGTCGGCTCCTCGACCGGAGGCTTCACCGACTGCCTCTTGCAGCACGGGGCGAAGATGGTGATGGCGGTCGACGTGGGCACCAACCAGCTTGCCTACTCGCTTCGTAGCGACCCGCGCGTATGGGTGAAGGAGAACTTCAATGCGCGCTACATGACGCGCGCGGACCTGCCGGAGACGCCGGAGCTGGCGGTAACCGACGTCTCCTTCATTTCCCTAAGGCTCATTTTGCCGCCGATCGTCTCGGTGCTTGCGCCTGGCGGTGCCATCGTCGCGCTCATCAAGCCCCAGTTCGAGGTGGGTAAAGGGCAGGCACCAGGCGGGCTGGTGCGGGACGAGGCGCTGCGCCTCGCGGCGCGCGACGGCATCGTCCGCTTCGCCGAAGATGAGCTGGGGCTGTCGCTCGCCGGACTCGCCGAGTCGCCGATCCGCGGCCGCGAGATGGGCAACGTCGAGTACCTTTCCTTCTTTCGCCTGCTGCAAAGTTGAAATCCTTGCGCACAGGCGCGGGAATTTATGGTAAAATACGCGCATGAAAATTGACACTCTTTGCATTCAGGGCGGGTATCAGCCGCAGTGCGGCGAGGCTCGCCAGGTTCCGATATATGCGACAACTACTTTCAAGTACGATACCACCCAGCACATGGCGGATCTCTTCGACTTGAAGGCCTCGGGGTACTTCTACACCCGCCTTGCCAACCCGACCAACGACTTGGTGGCGAAGAAGATCGCCGCGCTTGAGGGCGGCGTCGCGGCGATTTTGACGAGTTCCGGCCAGGCGGCGTCGACCTTTGCGGTCCTCAACCTCTGCAACGCCGGCGACCACGTCGTCTCCTCGGCGCAGATCTACGGCGGCACCTTCAACCTCTTCGCGGTCTCGCTGAAGAAGCTCGGCATCGAGTTCACCTTCGTCGACCCCGACGCGAGCGAGAAGGAGATCCAGAAGGCATTTCGCCCCAACACCAAGTGCGTCTTCGGCGAGACGGTGGCGAATCCGTCCGGCTGCGTCCTCGACATCGCCAAGTTCGCGCGTGTCGCGCACAAAAATGGCGTGCCGCTCATCGTCGACAACACCTTCCCGACCCCGATCCTCTGCCGTCCGTTCCGCTTCGGCTGCGACATCGTCACCCACGCGACGACGAAGTACATGGACGGCCACTCCAGCCAGGTCGGCGGCTGCATCGTCGACTCCGGCAACTTCGACTGGGCCAAGCACGCCGACAAGTTCCCCGGCCTCGTCGAGCCCGACGCCTCCTACCACGGCCTCAGCTACGTGAAAGCGTTCGGCAAGATGGCGTATATCGTCAAGTGTACCGCGCACCTGATGCGCGACTTCGGCTCCATCCCCTCGCCGTTCAACGCGTTCCTGGTGAACCTCGGGCTCGAGTCGCTCCACCTCAGGATCCGCCGCCACGCGGAGTCGGCGCTCAAGATCGCCAAGTGGCTCAAGACCCAGAAGAAAGTGGCGTGGGTCAACTTCGCCGGGCTGCCGGGCTCGAAGTACCACAAGCTCGTCAAGAAGCAGTTCGACGGCAACTCGCCGTGTGGCGTGATGACCTTCGGCATCAAGGGCGGGCGCAAGGCGTCCATCAAGTTCATGGACTCTTTGAAGCTCATCGGCATCGTGACCCACGTCGCCGACGCCTGGAGCTGTGTCCTGCACCCGGCTTCGCACACCCACCGCCAGCTCACCGACGCGCAGCTCAAGGCCGCGGGGATTCCGCCGGACCTAATCCGCTTCTCGGTCGGGCTCGAGGACCCAGACGATCTCATCGCCGACCTCAAGCAGGCGCTGGCGAAGGTATAAAAGGAGGAAAGACATGGCGGACAAGAAGACGGTGCGGATATGGGACTGGGCGGTCGGCGCGGCGCTGGCGGCGTTGGCGGCGCTGGTCTACTTCCTGTCGATGGCGACCTACGCCTATCCGGGCGAGAGCGCGCACCTGCAGGTGGTCTGGCGCGGGCTTGATGTCGCGTCCAGCACCCCGTATCCGCTGATGGCGATCTTCGCGCGTCCGCTTGGCTGCGGCAACGCCATTGCACCGCTGCTGGGCATTGCCGCGGTCGCACTCCTCTATCTCTGCACGCTCGTCTTTTCGCGCCGGTGCGTCTTCGGCGAGGAGGCCGACTTCTCCGCCGTGCCGGTCTCGCGCATCGCGGCCGCAGCGACCGCGCTGGTGTTCCTCTTCACCCCGGCGGTGCGGTCTGCGGCGACGCATCTCGAGCCGCGGCTTTTTGACGCGGTCTGGGCGCTGGTCGTCGTCGCCGTCCTGCTCGGCTACGCCGGCGCGCGCCGGCGGCTCTGGGCATACCTGGGCGTGGTGCTCATCGGTGTCCTTGCCGCGGCCGGCTACTGCGACAGCGTCCTCTTCGCGGTGCTGATGCCGGCGCTGCTCTTCGCCTCCGTCCGCACCGAGCTCGTCTCCGGGCGCAACCCGTATGCCGCGCCGGCGCTCATGCTCGCTGCGTTCGTGATCGCGCTCTTTTCGTTCCAGGCGTCGTTTGGCTTGTCCACCGCCGATGTCATCAGCCGCTGCTCGGAGGAGTTTTCCGGCTATACGCGCCCTGGCTGGGTGCTCGTCGCCGTCTTCGCCACGCTTCCGTTCGTGGCTGTGCTCTTCTCGAGCCGGCGCGTCTACAACGAGCCGTTCTCCTTTGTGCAGTTTGCGTTCCAGGCGGCGTTGTCGCTGCTGGCGGTGATCTCGGTGGCGACGCCGCTTGCCCCCTCGCCGCTGATGGAGCCGTGGGGCGTCCCGCCGGTCGTCACCTCGGCGTTTGCGGCGTTCGTCGCCGGCCATCTCGTCTCCTACTGGTGGGCGCGCCGCTCGAGCTCGGCCTGCAAGGCGGCGATGGTGGTCTTCGGCTTCGCGCTCGGCTTCGCCACGGTCTGGAACTTCTTCGTCTTCGACCGTGACCGCGGTGCTTTCGTCGACGAGGTGGTGGCGAAGGCCATCGACGACCTTGACGGCAGGAACTGGCTTGTCACCGACGGCACGATCGACGACAACTTCATCATCAAGGCCGCCGAGCGCGGCTGCGACCTGACTCTCGTCTCCCTCGCCCGCGACACCGAGACCGACTACCTTGAGCAGCTCGGCGAGCGCGTGCGCGAGAAGGGCGTCGGCGGCTCCAAGAACTCGCAGCTCACCCTCTCGCTTTCGCTGGGCGTGCTGCCGTTCGTGCAGGACTGGCTCGCCTGCGACCCGACGGCGCCGAAGTCCGTCGCCATCTGGAGCGCGCCCGACCTCTGGTACTCGGCGGGGTTCCGCCCCGTGCCCGAGTTCCTCTTCTTCGGCGCCGACGAGGGGCGGGCGAAGATGGACTGGAGTGCCTGGCCGAAGTTCGACGCCCTGCTCCACGCGCCCAAGGGCTGGGGCAGCTACGTCAAGGACGACGAAGTGCGCAACCCGGTCGACCGCCTGCGCCTCTCCCTCCGCCGCCACCTCGGGCTCGTCGCCAACAACGCCGGCGTCTACCTGCAGGACCAGGGCCGCGACGAAGAGGCGTTCGACTTCTACGAGCGCGTCCTCAACGAGATCGACTCCGACAACGTCTGCGCGCTCTTCAACGAGATCGAGCTCGCCGGCGCCAAGAACGCCAGGGCGGTCGCGAAGCGCCCCGAGCTCGAGCGCAAGCTCAAGCAGATCGCCGACAACAAGTCGCGCCGCTACGCGATCTGGCGGCTCGCCTCGTTCTACGGCTACATCCGCAACCCCGACATGTTCGTCAAGCTCGGCTACACCTGGGCCCGCTCCGGCCGCCCCGGCGACGCGCTCGCCCAGATCCGCCGCGCCATCGACTTCGTGCCCCAGGAGAAGCAGCTCGCGCTCCTCAACATGATGGCCGCGCTCTACGCGAGCGAGAACGACCAGGCGAAGTCCCGCAGCATCTACGAAAGCGTGCTCGCCAAGGACGGCGACGACCACGACGCGCTCATCGGCATGATGCGCCTCAAGCTGCTCGAGGGCGACCAGAAGCAGGCGCTCGAGTATCTGCAGCGCGCGATGGCGGCCTCGCCCGACGGCGGCAGGATGGCGCAGATCGAGCTTTCGATGGTGTCGATGATGAAGGGCGACCTCAAGGGCGCCAAGGCGGCGCTCACCAAGCTCGTCGACGAGGACCCCAAGGACCTGCAGGCCTGGTCGCTCCTTGCCTCGGTCTCCATGCAGCTGTGGGACGCCTCCAAGGACAAGGCGGAGAAGGACGCGCTGCTGAAGGACATCTCCGACCGCATCCTGCCGACGATGGAGAAGCAGTCCACCAACCCCTACGACTACTACATCCAGACCACCAAGGCGTTCCTCTACCTGCGCGGCGGCGAGGAGAAGCGCCGGCTTGCGCGCGACGCCTTCGCGGCCGCGGCGAGGGCGCGGCCGGACTCCGCCGCCGCCCAGGACATGCTGCTTGGGCTCGACATCTCGCTCGACGACAAGATCGGCGCCGAGCACCATGCGCGCGAGGTCCTGCGGCGCAACCGCAGCGCCCCGCTCGCCAACTACGTGATGGGCTCGCTCGCGATCGGCAAGGGGGAGTACGCCGAGGCCGAGGCGTTCCTGCGCAAGGCCGCCGACGCCCCGCAGCCGAACGTGCTTGCGCTCAACGACCTCGCCGAGGTGCTGCGCCGCACCAAGAACTACGGCGACGCCGAGCGCTACGCCAGGCTCGCGGTGGAGAAGGCGCCGGAGTTCTACATCGTCTGGGAGACCCTGGGCACGGTGCTGATGGACGCCGGCAAGGACGCGGCGGAGGCGGAGGAATGCGTCGCCAAGGCGATCGAGCTGCAGAAGAAGAGCGGCGCCAAGACCGAGGACGTGCGCATCTACTCTTCGCTCGCGCGGGCGCAGTTCCTGCGCGGCGACAAGAAGGCGGCGCGGCAGTCGATCCGCAAGGTTCGCCCCCGCATCTCCGAGCTGAACGAGTACGAGCGGCGCGAATTCGAGGAGATCGAGAAGCGTGTTAAGTGAGCTGCTGCTCGCGTCGGCCATCCAGATCGGGCCGTTCTGGCAGCACGACGAGCAGGGCTCGGCCGCGCTGCGGCCGCTGTGGTCGACGACTGCGGAGACGACCGACGTCCTCTGGCCAGTCTTCACCGCCCACCGCGACTGGTGGCGCTGCTGCTTTGTCGCCCACTACCAGACCAACGACGCCGGCTGGCAGTTTTCGCTGCTGCCGCTCTGGTGGAACGGCACGGCCAGGCGCCGCGGTGTGGAGGGCGCGGAGCCCGAGCCATACTGGGGGCTTTTCCCGCTTTGGGGCGCGCATCCGCACTTCCTCGCGTTGTACGACTTCGACTTCGCGCTCTGGCCGCTCTACCACGCCTACTCTACGCCGCGCCCCGGCGAGGACCGGATGATGCGCTCCCACTCCGTCCTTTTTCCGTTCTTCCACTGGCGGGACGACGGCAGCTGGGGCTTCTGGCCCGTCTGCGGCGTCGGCCACCAGCGCGAGTCCGACCACCGCTACTTCCTCTGGCCGCTCTTCACCTGGGCCGACTACCGCGAGGACCGCGACACCTCCGGCGCCGGGTTTTCCTGGATGTTCTGGCCGCTCGTCGCCCACGTAGAGCGCGAGCGTGAAAGCCAGTGGATGGCGATTCCCCCGCTCTTCTCCTGTGCCATAGTCCGCTACCCGGAGTTCTCCACGCCGGAAGAGGAGGTCCGCGGTTTCCTGCTGAGGTGCCCCTGGCCGATCTTCGAATGGGAGAACTCCGCCAACCGCGAGCGCATCTCCATCCTGCCGCTCTACGAGCGTGTGCGCTGGCGCTCGATGAAGGACGGGGAGTTTTCCGGCTCCGTCACCCGCTTCGGCTGGCGGCTGGTGGAGATTTACGACGACGAGACGCGTGTCTTCCCGATCTGGACCAGCCGCGGCGACGGCTCCTACTTCCGCCTCTGGCCGTTCTGGGAATCGAGCGTGCGCGACGGAGTGGAGTACGGCCGCTTCCTCTCCCTCTTCCCCATCCGCCACGTGCCGGCGGTGGACCGCAACTGGTCGAAGTTCTGGACCTTCTACGAGCGAGAGGAGAATCCGGTCGAAGTGAACCACTCGCTCTTCTGGGGCATCATCAGATGGCGTACCTCAAAACCATAAAGGTCTGGGCGCGGGCGCTGCGCGTGGGGCAGTGGACCAAGAACCTGCTCATACCGGCGGCGTGGCTGTTCGCGCTCGGCGACCCTACCCAGCGCGCGATGGCGCAGGGGTGGCGGCCGGTCCTGCTGATGCTCGGCATGTTCGCGAGCTTCTGCCTCGTCTCCTCGGCGTTCTACCTCTTGAACGACGTCCGCGACCGCGAATCCGACCGCCGCCACCCGGTCAAGCGCTTCCGTCCCGTCGCCGCCGGACTAGTCTCGCCGCGCGAGGCCGCCGTCGCCGCCGGATTCCTGTTTATCGCCGGCATCATTCCCTCGCTGGTGATGTTCCTCCGCCACGTCGACCGATGGCCGATGATCGCGGTAGTCCTCGTCTACAGCGTCATGCAGCTTTGCTACACCGGCTTCCTCAAGCGTCTGCCCTACGTCGACGTCGTCGTCATCGCCGCCGGCTTCGTCCTCCGCGCCGTCGCCGGCACGATGGTGCTGGGCGTGCGCCTTTCGCCCTGGCTGCTTGCCTGCGCCTTCTCGCTCTCGCTCTTCCTCGCCCTCTGCAAGCGCCGCCACGAGAAGCTCCTGAGCGAGGAGTCCCGCCCCGCGCTCCTCGGCTACCACCTTCCCACCCTCGACATGCTCATCGCCTCGTCGGCGATGGTCACGCTCTCGGTCTACGTCGCCTACACGCTCGTCCCCTCGACAGTCGCGCGCTACGCCTGCGGTGAGAACCTCGCCTTCACCGCCATCCCCGTCGGCCTCGGGCTCGTCCGCTACCTCTACCTCACCTACGCCCGCGGCGACGTCGGCCGGCCGGACAAGATCCTGCTCTCCGACAAGGTGATGTGGGCGATCCTCTTCCTCTACGCCGTCTCCGCCGCGGTAGTGGTGGTGCGATGAAGCGCCTCCTCGACCACCTCGCCGGCTGCGCGCGGTTCGGGATGCGTCCCGGCCTCGAGGCGATCGACGCCGTCGCCGCCGCGCTCGGCCGCCCCGAGCGCTCGTTTCCGTCCATCCACGTCGCCGGCACCAACGGGAAGGGCGCCGTCGCCGCCATCCTCGACGCGGCGCTCCGCGCCCGCTCCCTCGTCCCCGTCGCCCGCTACACCAGCCCCCACCTCGTCCGCATCAACGAACGCTTCTTCATCGACGGCGCCGCAGTGCGCGATGACGCGCTCACTGCCGCCGCGGACGCCGTTCTCTCCGCCCCTGGCGCCGACCAGCTCACCTACTTCGAGACCCTGACTGCCGTCGCCTTCGTCCTTTTCGCACGGCTCCGTCCCGCCTTTGCCGTCCTCGAGTGCGGACTCGGCGGACGGCTCGACGCCACCAACCTCGTCGTCCCCACCGTCTCCGTCATCACCCGGATCGGCCTCGACCACTGCGACTGGCTCGGCGACACCATCGAGAAAATCGCCGCGGAGAAGGCGGGGATCGTCAAGCCAGGCGTCCCGGTCGTCCTTGGCGCCAACGAGCCCGCCGTGCGCGAAGTCGTCTCGCGTCGCGCGGCGGAACTGGGCGCGCCGTTCGTCTACGCCCCCGACCTCGCCGACGAAAGCGAGATACCCGGCGGCTTTTCGCTCGGAGGCGTGTTCAACCGCGAAAACGCCGTCACCGCGCTCGCGGTCCTCAGGACGCTGGAGCGGTTGGGCAAAGTCCCAGCCTCGCCGGATCCCTGCGCCGGCTTCAATGCGGTCTACTGGCCTGGACGCTACCAGCGCTTCGGCGCGATGCTGGTGGACGGCGCGCACAACTCGCCCGCCGCTGCTGCGCTCGCCGCCGCGCTGCGCGCAGACGGGGTGCAGGCGCGGAGCCTCGCGCTCGTCGCCGGGTTCTGCGGCGACAAGGACGTCGACGCCGTCCTGAACCGCCTTTCGCCGCTCGTCGCGCGCGGCTACGCCGTCCAGACCTCGAACCCGCGCTCGCTTTCCGCCGCGGAGACGGCGGCGAGGATGCGCGCGGCCGGCATCGAGGCGACGGAGTGCGCGTCGCTCGACGAGGCGCTGGCGCTTTCCGGTGCGGCGTCCGCGGCAAAGGAGCAGCCCCCGCCCGCGCCCCGCGTACTCGTCGCGGGCTCGCTCTTCCTCGCCGGCGAGGCGCTTGCCGCCCTCGGCGCCATCTCCGCCTCGCCCGCCCGCCGCCCCGACCCCTCCGAGCGCCTGTCGCCTTGCTGCGGCAGCAGTCAGCCCGGCGTCAAGTGAACGCACAACCGCGGCGAAATATGGTATTATACGCAATAAACGGCAACGGAAAGGAAACAACATGCTGAGTGCGATGCTGGCGGCGGCGATGATGACCGCGTTTGGCGAGAAGGTGACGGCTGAGAACGCCTGGCGCGAGTACCCGCGTCCGCAGATGGTGCGCGAGGGCTGGACATGCCTCAACGGTACGTGGGACTACGCCATCGTCTCGAACGACGTCGACGGCATCGTGAGCAACGTCGCCGCGGGCAAGATCCTCGTTCCGTTCCCGATCGAGTCCGCGCTTTCCGGGGTCGGGCGGCTCACCGCCGCCGACGAGATGATCGAGTACCGCCGCGCCTTCGACGCCGAGCCGGTCGCAGGACGCCGGCTGATTCTCAGATTTGACGGCGTGGACTTCCGCGCACAGGTGTTCGTCAATGGCGTCGAGGCCGGCGTGCCGCACGAAGGCGCGCAGACCGGCTTCTCCTACGACATTACCGACCTGGTGCGGAAGGGGTCGAACGACTTGCTCGTTAGGGGCTGGGACCCGACCGAGGGCTTCGTCAATTCGCTCGGCAAGCAGTCGCTGAAGCCGCAGGGCTGCTTCTACACCCGCGTTTCCGGCATCTGGAAGACGGTGTGGCTGGAGTCCGTGCCCGAGACCTGGATCGAGCGCTTCAATGCGGTCCCCGACATCGACGCCGGCAAGGTGACTTTCACCTTCGAGGTGAACGGCGAGGAGCCGCGCGCGGAGGTGTCGGTCGAGGTGCTGGACGCGGACGGCAAGGTCGTCGCCGCCGGCAGTGGGCGCGGCGGACGCGCCTTCGAAGTCGCGATGCCCAAGGACTTCAAGCTCTGGAGCCCGGAGGAGCCCAACCTCTACCGCTTCGCCGCGCAGTGCGGCGCTGATAGCGTGAAGGGATATTTCGCGATGCGCAAGTTCTCCAAGGCGAAGGACAAGGACGGAGTGCTCAGGTTCTTCCTCAACAACCAGCCCTACTTCATCATCGGCACCCTTGACCAGGGCTGGTGGCCGGACGGACTCCTCACCCCGCCGTCCGAGGAGGCGATGGAGTACGACATCGCGACCCTCAAGCGCTGCGGCTACAACATGATGCGCAAGCACATCAAGGTCGAGCCGCTCCGCTACTACGCGCTCTGCGACAAGCTGGGCCTCCTCGTCCTGCAGGACATGCCGTCCGGCGACGGCACCAAGCTCTTCGACTTCGCCCATGCGAACGTGGCCTATGGGTCGGTGCGGCGCGAGTGGAAGGGGGTTATGGACGAGCTGATGGCCGTGCCCTCGATCGTGATGTGGATCCCCTACAACGAGCAGTGGACGCAGCCGTGCGACGTGCTCACCGCCGACACGCTCAGGTGGACGCGCGAATACGACCCCTCGCACCGGCTAGTGAACGGCCCGAGCGGATGGCGCGACTTCGAGGGCGGCGACAAGAGCCACGACGCGAAAGACAGGGCGTGGACGAAGTTCCCGGCCGAGGGCGAGCCGGTCTCGTGCGATTCGGTCGACCGCCACGACTACAACTTCCGCCCCACGATGCACGCGACGAACCCTGGCCGCGTCAGCTTCCTCGGCGAGTACGGTGGCATCGGCTGCCGCGTGGCCGGCCACCTCTGGACCGACAACGCCTGGGGCTACGGCGGAACCGGCGGCGACACCAACCGCGTCGAGGTCCAGCAGAAGTACATCGACCTCTCCGCCCACGTGGCCGAGCTCGCGAAGCAGGGCCTCGGCGGCGCGGTCTACACCCAGACGACGGACGTCGAGGCCGAGATCAATGGCATCATGACCTACGACCGCAAGGTGCTCAAGTTCGATCCCGAGGCGATGAAGCAGGCGCACGACGCGATCCGCGCCGCGGTCAAGTGATTTCAAATACAACCTGAAAGGAGACGACTGACATGGACAAGACGCGCAGGGACTTCCTCAAGGGCACGGCCTGGATGGGCATCACCGCCGCGGCGGCGGGATGCATGAGCAACGGCTTCCGGCTTACGCCTGGCGGGTCGATGATGGGCTGGGCAGACAAGCCGATCGAAAAGCTCCGGGTCGGCGTGATCGGCCTAGGCATGCGCGGACCTGGCGCGGTGCACATCCTCGCGATGATCCCCGGCGTCGAGGTGACGGCGCTCTGCGACAAGCACCCGGAGCGCGTCGAGCAGCAGCAGCAGTGGCTCCGCGACAACGGCCACCGCCCCGCGCCCAAGACCTTCAGCGGCGAGGACGGCTACAAGCGCCTCTGCGAGGACGACGAGATCGACCTCGTCTACAGCGCCACGCCCTGGCAGCTGCACGTGCCGATCGCGCTCTACGCGATGGAGCACGGCAAGCACGTCGCGACCGAGGTGCCGAGCGCCTTCACAGTCGAGGAGTGCTGGCAGCTCGTGGAGACGAGCGAGCGTACCCGCCGCCACTGCATCCAGCTCGAGAACTGCTGCTACGGCGAGATCGAGATGCTCACGCTCAACATGGCGCGCAAGGGGCTCTTCGGCGAGCTCAAGCACGCCGAGTGCGCCTACATCCACGACCTGCGCGAGTGCTGCTACCAGGATCCGAACGTCACCAAGGTCGGCTACGGCGTAAGCGGCTACATGGACTACTGGCGGCTCAAGTGGAACAACGTCCACAAGGGCAACCAGTACCCGACCCACGGTCTCGGCCCGGTGTGCTGGTATTTCGACGTCAACCGCGGCGACCGGCTCGACTACCTCGTCTCGCTCGAGAGCCAGGCCGTCGGCTTCCGCGACTACGCCGGCATCATGTTCCCCGGCACCTGGAAGGCCGGCCTCAAGCCGCAGATGGGCGACATGAACACGACCCTCGTCAAGACCGTGAAGGGCAGGTCGATCATGATCCAGCACGACGTCTCGTCGCCGCGGCCGTACTCACGCATCAACCTCGTTTCCGGGACGCGCGGCATCCTCAAGGACTACCCCTACCAGGTTGCGTTCTCCAAGAAGCCCGGCGCCGGCGCCCACGAGTGGTTCACCGACGCCGAGGCAGAGGCGCTCCGCAAGGAGCACATGCACCCGCTCTGGAAGGAGGCCGGCGACTTCGCCAAGATCGTCGGCGGCCACGGCGGCATGGACTTCCTGATGATCCTGCGCCTGGCGTACTGCCTGCAGAACGGCCTGCCGCCGGACATGAACGTCTACGACCTCGCCACTTGGTGCTCAATCTGCGAGCTCTCCGAGAAGTCCGTGCGCAGCCGCTCGTCCTCGCAGGACGTCCCCGACTTCACCCGCGGCGCCTGGAAGGACGCGCGCCCGGTGGAGATCACGCCGGTTGGCCTCGCGCGGATGGGCTTCAAGTCCGACAGCGAGATCAAGAGCGACTCCTCGCAGCTGTCGGTCTGATGACTGACTTCTCCAGGCTCCTCAATCCCGAGCAGCTGGAGGCGGCGACGGCGGGGGACGGGCCCCTGCTGGTGCTCGCCGCCGCCGGTACCGGCAAGACCCGCACCCTCGTCCACCGCGTCGCCTACCTCATAGAGCGCGGCGTCGACCCGTCGCGGATCCTCCTCCTCACCTTTACCAACCGCGCCGCGCGCGAGATGCGCGAGCGCGCCGAGGCGCTGGTCGGGGACGCCGTGCGCTCGATCTGGAGCGGCACCTTCCACTCCGTCTGCGCCCGGCTCCTGAGGCGCTACGGCGGCCCGCTCGGCTGGCGGCCGGACTTCAAGATCCTCGACGAGGACGACCAGAAGAAGCTCATCGGCGACATCATCAAGGCCGAGGTCCCCAACCCCAAGGACTTCGCGAAGAAGGAGGTGGTGGCGAAGATCATCTCCGAGGCGGCGAACGAGGGGATCCCCGTCGCCATGGCCGCCTCGCGCTGGCTCACCAAGACGACCGGCGTCGACCCCGAGGCGATCGAGGCGCTGGCCGCGCGCTACACCGCGCGCAAGCAGGAGCTCGGGTCGATGGACTTCGACGACCTCATGGTGAACGGGCTTAAGCTGCTCAAGAAGTGCGACGGCGTGCGGGAGATGCTGCAGGAGCACTTCCTCCACGTCCTCGTCGACGAGTACCAGGACACCAACGGCCTCCAGGCCGAGTTCACCGACATCCTCGCCGCGAAGCACCGCAACATCCTCGCCGTCGGCGACGACTTCCAGTGCATCTACACCTGGCGCGGCGCGCGCATCGAGAACATCCTCGACTTCCCGCGGCGCTGGGAAGGCTGCCGCATCGTCAAGCTCGAGGAGAACTACCGCTCGGTGCCGAGCATCCTCGACGTCGCCAACGTGGTGATGAAGGACGCGCCGCGGCAGTTCGAGAAGCGCCTTCGGGCGCGGCGCGGCGGCGGCTCCCTCCCCCAGGTCTGCCGCGTCTACGACTCGCACGCCCAGGCACTGGAGATCGTGCAACTCGCCGTCAGGCTGCGCGGCCTCGGTTACCGCTACGATGACATCGCCGTCCTCTACCGCAGCCACTTCCACTCCATCGACATCCAGATGTCGCTCGCCCGCGCCGGACTGCCGTTCCGCATCACCTCCGGCGTCGGCGTCTTCGAGCAGATCCACGTCAAGGACGTCCTCGCCTACCTGCGGCTTGTCGTCGACCCCGGCGACGAGCTTTCCTTCCTGCGCTTCGTGACGCTCCTCCCCGGCGTCGGCGAGAAGGGCGCCGCCAAGATGTGGGAGCGGCTTTCGCGGCGGTTCGACGGCTCGCGCCGCGAGGACCGCGACGCGCTCGGCGCGCTCCTCGGCGCCAAGGCGAAGCCGCTCTGGCCGGTGCTTTCCAAGTGCTTCGAGGCCGCCTACGACCATCTCGCGGAGGACCAGGTTGGCGAGATCGTCGAGGACTTCTGCGACCTCTTCTACGAGGACCACCTGCACCGCGAGTACGAGGACCGCGAGGCCGACGACCGGCTCGAGGACCTCGCCGAGCTTGCCGGCCAGATCGCCGGCGGCGAGGGCGACGGCGGACGCGCGCGGCTCGAGGGCTTTCTGCAGGACGTCGCGCTCCTCACCAACCTCGACGACCGGCGCAACGAGTCCGACGCCGACAAGATGACGCTTTCCACCATCCACCAGGCGAAGGGGATGGAGTGGCCGGTGGTGATCGTGCCGTGGCTCTCGGCGGGGCTGTTCCCGTCCGCCAAGGCCGAGGAGGAGTCCCGCGCCGACGAGGAGCGGCGGCTCTTCTACGTGGTCGTCACCCGGGCGAAGGACGAGATCCACCTCTTCTCCCCGACGATCCGCCACACCGCCGACGGAGGCATGTTCCCGGTGGACGAGTCGGTGTTCCTCAAGGAGATCCCCCGCGACCTCGTCGAATACCGCCGCTACAGCGCCCCGCTGCCCGCCTACGACCGCGGCGGCTACGGCCGCCGCCGCGACCGCTGGTAACCCATGTCATTCTCCAAGGCCCAAACCATCAAGCCCTCAAACACTTAACCCCATGCGCATGCGCACCATAGCGTTGTTCGCCGTTTCCGCCGTGCTGATGGCGTCGGCCACCTTCGCCGCCGCGGCGCTTTCCGCGGCGGTCGGCCTTACCCACGAAAACCTCCTCGCCCACCGCGGCATGAGCGAAGACGCGCCCGAGAACACGCCGAGCGCCTACCGCCGCGCGGTCGAGCGCGGCTTCGGCTTCGAGTGCGACGTCTACCTCACCCGCGACGGGCGCGTCTTCAGCTTCCATGACCCGACGCTGAAGCGCATCGCCGGCATCGACAAGCGCTGCGCCGACTGCACCTGGGATGAGGTGAAGGACCTCGACGTCGGCAGCTGGAAGGGGAAGAAGTGGGCGAACGAGCGGCCGTGCCTGCTGGAGGACATACTCGCCCTCGCGCGCGACGGCAGGCTCGTTGAGGTGGACGTCAAGGCCGGACCGGAGATCGTCCCCGCCATCAAGCGCCTCGTCGAGTCGCAGACCAACGCGACGCCGCGCAACCTCGTCTTCGCCTCGGCGCGGTTGGAGACCATCGTGGCGCTCCGCGCGGCGATGCCTGACTTCCAGGCGTGGATGGGCGTCACCTGCCGTCGCGGCTGGGGGCGGAAGGACCCGCCGCGGCCGGTCGAGGAGGCGCTGGAGATCGTCCGGCGCTCGAAGGCGACCGGCGTCGCGCTCCAGTTCGACCCGGCAGTCGTCACCGCGGACTACATCGCCGCCTTCCATCGGGCCGGGTACTACGTCAACGTCTGGACCGTGGACGACGCCAAGTCGGCGCTGCTCGCAATCGAGCGCGGCGCCGACACCGTCACCTCCAACCGCGCCAGCCAGCTGCTGGAAGAGTCCCGCCCCTAAGCCACGCCGTGCAAACTCAAACCCTCAAACACTTCAGCGCTTGACCGCTGTTGTTTGAATATGGTATCATACACACCGAAAAATGCAGTATCGTTTGCATAGAGAGATTTTCAAGAGGGGGTCAAAAGGCCGGACTCTTTTGTATAATACGCGGCAGAAAATTGGAAGGGAAGGGTAATTATGGCGACGACAAAGAAGACGAAGGCGAACATCGAGTTCCTGCTGGTCAGGGCTGAGGTCAAGGGCATCCCCGAGAAGGCGCTCCTGCGGAGCCGCAACATCGGGCAGGTCGACCTGGTCTGGCCGCGGACCGGCGTCGCGAAGAAGTCTGGCGCCAGGGAGTTCGTCTTCAAGAAGGGCGTGTGCGACTTCACCGCCGAACCGTGGACGAAGCGCGTCGTGTTCCGCGAGGAGGTCGAGGGGCGCTGCGGCCTTGCCGTCTCGATCACTGAGCCGGTGAGCGTCCAGAAGGTGCGGCGGTTCATCCGCCTCACGGCCAAGTACGCGCTCAAGATGGGGGCTGACTTCATGGAGAAGGCGATGGTCGGCTATGCGGACATCGCCTCATCGCCAATTGACGCGCTGGCGGCGATGATTGGCGAGAAGGACGTCCCAGCGGTGATCGCGCAGGGGGTGCTGGACGTCGTCGATCTGCCCGCCGAGGGCGAAGAGCGGACCGTGAGCGTCCCGCTCGTCCGTCCGCTTACCGGCAAGGCCGTCGGCTCCCTCACGCTCGTACTAAGGGCGTGAACCTCTGCCTTTTCTTCGAGGGGACGGGACAGGGAGTGGCTGGCAGGGCCACTAACGTGACCCGTCTCCACGACCTTTGCGCCGACGACGTACGGCAGCGTCTCCACCTCGAGCCAGGTCCCGGCACGCGCTTCGGCGCCTATCTCCGCGGCAAGATCGCCGGCTCCGACTGGCGGGCTATCTTCCGCGATGCGCGCCGCTGGTTCGAGGCGAACTACGAGTCGCTGCCGCCGGATGGCGTGGCGACGCACGTGTACCTCTTTGGTTTCTCCCGCGGCGCGCTCCTTGCGCGGCACTTCGCCGCTTGGCTCGACAAGCTTGGGGTGGCTGTCGCCTACCTGGGGCTCTGGGACACCGTCGACTCGACGATCGGGCTCGACGTCGCCGAGGAATGCCCGTCCAACGTTGCGAGCGCCCGCCACGCCGTGGCGAGGGACGAGACGCGGCGGTTCTTCGGCTATGTGCCGCTCAAGGGCGGGAAGGGTCGGGTCGCCGAGGCGCTCTTCCCCGGCAGCCACAGCGACGTCGGCGGACTCTACGACGACAACCACCTGATGGCCGACCTTGCGCTCGCGTGGGTCGCAGCTGGGGCGAAGCGGGCGGGTCTGCGCCTCCGGCGCGGCGCTGACATTACCCAGCGCCTCGATGCCTCCGCGGTGGTCCTCCACGACCCGCATTCGCTCGCCTCGAACCTCTGGGGAGCGTTCGACCGTGTCCGTCGCGTTCTTCCCGGCCTTCGTCTCCATTTTCGCTGTAAGGGCATGTGACGAGAGTCACGAGCCCAAGCCACGAGCTGCGCGGCTACGAGCGACTCTCCGGCAGCCGCCTCGACATCGGCTGCTACGCCTCGCGCACCCGCGGCACGGTCTACTACATCCGGTAACCCGCGGCAGTCTTATCTCGCGCAAAGTTCGCGAAGTCCGCAAAGGAAGCTTTGCGTCCTTTGCGGCTAATCAGGCAGTCTACTCGAAGCGCATCCAGTCGACGGCGACGCGTGCGTGCATGATGGGGCAGGCCTCGAACCAGAGTTCGTCGACTATGCCGTTCCAGTCCGGGTTGGACTTGAGGTCGACCGCGTACTCGTGGAACTCGCCGTCGGCCTGAATCGGGAGGCGTGCGACGCAGCGCTTTTCGTCGATCCTGAGCCCGGGGCCGATGATTGGATGCTCCGCCGTTCCCCACTTTAGCCGCAGGTCCGGGTCCTTCACGTCGCCAATGCCCGCCTTGGTGTTCGGCGTAATGCGCATGCGCACGCGGAAGGTCGAATATTTCGCCGCATTGAACGGGGCGACGCGCTGGCGGATGTTGTAGTTCCGCCGCGGAAAGTTGACCCAGAAATTGAGGCAGTCGTCCCTCGCCTCCAGCTCGCCGCCGCCGTAGGGCTGGCGGTACCATCCCTCGACCGAGTCCGTGAAGTCCCAGCGCTGCGTCGGCGAGACGGCAACCAACGGCGGGTAGTCGTAGGGGCCCATGCCGACGTCCGCTGGCCGCAGGTTCTTCGGCCAGCCGCCGGCCGGCTTCTCGCAGAAGGCGTCGCGGATTGCGTCGTACATGCCGAAGCCGTATTCCTCGTTCGGCTCGATGTAGCTTCCCTCCTGCCATTCGCTGATCGGCATCACGATGGCGTGCTTCCGCCCGTACTTGTCGCAGAACGCCTTCGCCTGGCGGCAGATCTCGGCGAACTTCTCTGGCGTGCGGTCGGTGATGACGCGCGAGTTGGTGAAGGAGCGCGGACGGTCGTCCCAGCCGGTCGGGATGACGACCCAGAAGGGCAGGACGTCCTGCCGCGAGAGCTCGTCCCAGATCTTCGGCGCGGTGGCGACGACGGCGTCGTAGCTGAACCGGTTGGGCGTCTCGCCCGGCTTCATCGCCTCGGGCGAGAGCGAAGGCGAGTAGTGCTCGATGCCGTAGTGGATGGCGGCGCGGTAGCCTTGCTCGACGCGGCGCTTTGCGTAGGCGGGGTCGAACTTCTTCGTGCGCCACATGTCGATCCAGCAGATGCCGGGGAGCCCGGCTTCGCGGACCATCCGCTCGCTGATGGCGAACGCGCGCTTGATGCCTTCGCCGGGCTTCAGCTTCTCGCCCTTGGCCGCGGCTTCGTCGATGAAGTCGCGGTCGAGCTTCTCGGCGTCCCAGATGCAGACCGCGGGCTTGCCGTCGATGGTGTAGTATTCAGGCGTCTTGAAGTAGTTTTCAATCCAGTACTCGGTGACGGCGACCTGGTCCTCGGTCGAGTGGGAGCCGGGCTGGTTGTGGTTCGCGTACATCATGAACCACTTCAGGTACTTGCGGTATCTCGCGCGGTAGTATCCCTTGAGCCAGTGCTCGAGGCGGCGGTAGCCCTTGTTCCAGTACCAGTCGACGCAGAAGCTGGTGATGCCGTGCTCGACCGCCCATTTGATCTGCCAGTCGATTGCCTCGGGGTTGCCTTCGTCGAACCAGCCAAGGAGCGGCTTTCGCTCGGGGCAGGTCGCGGCGATTATGTCCCATTCCGACATCTGCTCGGTGCCGGGATAGTAGATTGCGGTTATCTCGACGTCGCTCTTCGCCGGCTGCGGCTCCGGGACGTACGCGAGCGCCGTCCGCGCGCCAGCCGCGAGGCATACCGCCGCGGCCAGCAGCCGCATTTCCGCTTTCATCTTCACACTCATTCCTTTCTCTTTGGATGCTTGGAAGTCATGGAAGGGTATTATAACCCATGTCGCCCCGAGTTTTCAATACGAAATGTTGCGACTTGCGCGGTTGCGCTTGGGGGCAAGGAAATGATATAATGCCCACATCAGAGGCTATCTATGATGGACATTGCGTATGAATGGATCGGCTGGGTCCTGATTGTGGTTGGCGCCATCGGCTGCTTTCTGCCGGTGCTGCCCGGCCCGCCGATCGCGTACGCGGCGCTTTTCCTCGCGCTGGCGCGCGGTGACCACTCGTCGCCCGGCGTCTTCGAGCTTGTCGTCGCCGGCGCGGTCACGGCGGCGGTGCTGGTGCTCGACTGGATCGTGCCGACGCTGGGGGCGAAGAAGTTCAACTGTTCGCGCGTCGGGATGCTGGGCTGCTTCATCGGAACAATCGTCGGACTCTTCTTCCTCCCGATTGGCGTGGTCTTGGGTCCGTTCCTCGGCGCGCTCGCCGGGGAGCTAATTTCCGGCAAGCCGTTCGGGCGGTCGCTCAAGGGTGCGTTCGGCGCATTTCTCGGATATTTGTGCGGCGTGGCGCTGAAGGTCGCCTGCTGCGGATTCATCGCCTACCAGTTCTGGGCGTCGGTTTACGGCGCGTAGCGGTATGAAGTCAGGCGCAGCGGCAGAGTCGAAGTTTAGCGTCGGAAGCGTCACGCGCTTCTACGTGCCGCTGCTCCTGCAGGGTTTCTCGCAGTCGCTCGCGTATCCGCTCGTCGCCGGCATCGTCACGCATGGCGAGCATGGCGTCGACGCGCTTACCGCCTTCAGCCAGGGGCAGATGGTCATGTTCATGATCGGCGCGATCGGCGGCGGACTCATCACCACCGGACTCGTCTTCGCGAAGACCTGGATGGGCTACGTCGCCTTCAGGCGCCTCAACGCGCTGATGATGTCCGCGCTCCTGGCGGTCCAGTGCGTCGCCGCGCTGCCGCCGTTCTCGGACTGGATATTCTCGGGACTCTTCGCGCTGACGCCGGAGCTCGCCGAGATCGCGTCGCGCACGCTCCTCTATGGCGTGGTGATGAACGGGTTTTTCTTCCTCCGCAACGTCCCGATGGTCGTCCTCTTCGACAACCTCGAAAGCGCGAAGGCGAACTATGCGACGTTCATCCGCCTGGTCGTGACCTTCGCGCTTGCAGTCGCCTTCCCGCAGATGGGTCTGGTCGGGCCGTGGTGGGGGCTCGCGGCGCTGACCTTCGGCGTCGGCGTGGAGCTCGTCGCCACCTGGCTCTATGCGCGTCCGTACGTCGCGCGGCTCCCCAACCGGCCGCAGACAGAGGGCGCGCCGTCGCTTCCGAGCATCCCCCGCCTCACGCTCGAGCAGTTCCGCTTCACGCTTCCGCTTTCGCTCGGCGGCTTCCTGCTGATGCTCTCGCCGCTCGTGATCGCCGCCTTCGTCGGCAGGACGGCAAACGCCAACGACATGCTTGCCATCCACTATGTCACCCTCGGCGTCGCGAACCCGGTGGCGTTTGCCGCGCTCCGCATGCAGACGGTGGCGATCAAGTTCCCGCCGGAGTACGCCGGCGACAGGCGGCTTTTGGCGTATGCCGTCGTCGCCGGGCTTCTCCTGGGCGTCGTGCCGCTCGCGTTCTCGACGCCGTGGCTCGGCGGCTGGTATTTCGGCACGTACCAGAACGTCCCGCCGCGCATCGTCGGGACTGCGCGCCTCGCCATCGGGATTTATTCGCTCATCGCCGTCATCCACGCGGTCCGTGCGCGAGTGGAGGGGCTCGCGGCGCTCGCCAAGCGCCCGAGGGCGATAATGGCCGGGCAGATCGCCTACACGACTTCGCTCTTCATGGTCTGCTCCATTCTCCTTCCCCTCGGCGTCCCGGGCTGGGCGATGGCCGTCACCGCGATCTTCGTCGCCCCCGTCTGCGTCACCGCCACCATCTACGCGGTGCTCATGTCCAGGAGGCGGCCGCAGTGAAGCCTTTCGTCAATCCCGACTCTGCGTCTGTCTGCCCCGCGCTCGCGGAAACAAAGGCGCTTCAAGGTTCTTGGGTGGCTACTTCGATGTGACGATCGTCGGTCACGATGCGAATCAGCCGGATGTCGTGCGGTTCATGCGGCAGGTCCTCGACAATCTGGAATTCGTGGGCGACGCCGATCTTGAAGCCTTTGGCATTGGCCATCAGGCGGTCGTACCAGCCGCCGCCATAGCCGAGACGGTTGCCATAGATTGTGAAGGCGAGTCCAGGGACGATCCATGCGGCGACTCCCGAGGGCTTGACGATCTCCGCCTCCGCTGGCTCGAGGATGTTCATCGGCCCGCGCCTGAGGTCGTTTTCGGAAAGGCTCTTCAACTTCGCAAGTTCGTAGGTCTTGCCGTTCCATCGCGGCGCGACGACCTTGACGCCGCGGTCGAGCATCTCGCGGATGAAGTCCGAAAGGTCGATTTCGTCCGGCGTGGCGAGGTAGACCGCGACGGCACCGCCGCCTTCAAGCGGGTCGATGGCGACCGAAATGAGGTCGTCGTTGATCAGCTTGGCGCAAATGACCTTGGACGCGCGTTCGCGATCTTTTGGCGTAAGCGCCCTGCGCTGCGCGCGCATCAGTTGCCGAATGGCGTCCTTTGTCTCTGCCTGCTCTTCCACGGTGTGGATTATGCCATTTCGTAGGGTCGGACGCGGAGGTGGGCGCCGAGGCCTTCGGCGATGGCGCGACAGCGCGCCTGCTTGGCCGCGTCGGTGACGGGCTCACCGACGACGGTCATCACCACTTCCGGGACGCATTTCGCCGCGTCGTGCGCGAAGGCGAGCATGGCGGGGTAGGCGGCGTCGCCAAAGGAAGGGCGGCAGACCGCGAGGTACTCGGCCGGGTCGTCGGTGTTGAGGCTGATGGAAAGGCAGTCGACCTTGCCCGCGAAGAGCGCGGCGGTGGGGCGCCCGTTCACGAGGTCGGAAAGCCCGTTCGTGTTCACCCTTATGCGCAGCGAAGGGTCGCGCGACTTCAGGTGCGCGGCGGCGGCGAGCAGCACGTCGAGGCGCTCGGTTGGCTCGCCGTAGCCGCAGAAGACGACTTCGCGGAAGCGCGTCCAGTCCTGCGCGTCGAGGCTTGCGGTCACCTCGTCGAGCGTCGGCTCGCGCTCGAGCCAGAGCGAGCCGGAGCCGTGGACGCCGTCCGCGTTGTTCCGGAGGCAGAAGGTGCAGGAGCAGGGACAGCGGTTGGTGAGGTTCACGTAGACCGACGACTTGATCTGGTAGGTGATGGTCATTAGACGAGCTCCCCAATGACTTCCTCGATCGCGAGTCCGTCCTTCTCCGGCAGCCCCAGCTCCACCGAGCGGCGCACCGCGCTTGCGGTGAACGCGCTGGCGCGGCGGACGGACTCGGCGAAGTCGACGCCGTTCACCGCGTCCGCCAGGATCACCGACGCGAAGACGTCCCCGGTGCCGCTGCGGTCGCCGCCGATCTTCCGCTCGGCGCAGAGGGTCGGTTCGCGGCCCTGGACGTAGACGAAGTTCACGAGCGTTTCGCCGCGGGGAATGCCGGAGACGACGACGCGGCCGGCTCCGCGCTCGGCGAGGCGGCGGCAGATCGACTCCAGCTCGGCGTCGGAAAAATCGGTGCGGTAGGGCTCTCCCGCGAGTATGCACGCCTCGGTCAGGTTGGGCGTGAGGACGTCGGCGACGTCGAGGAAGCCGCGCATGGACTCGGCGAGCGCGCGGTCGTAGGTGGCGTAGAGGCGGCCGTAGTCGCCCATCACCGGATCGACGCAGACGACGGTCCGCTCGTCGCGGAAGGCGGCGATGAAGCGCTTGACGAAGTCCACCTGCTCGCGCGAGCCGAGGAATCCGGTTTGGATGGCGTCGAAGCGGAGGCCGAGGCGCTTCCACTCGCGGATGTAGTCGTCGAGGTGGTCGGTGTTGTCGGTCCAGGCGAACGACTCGAAGCCGGTGTGGTTGGTGAAGAAGGCGGTGGGCACGGGGCAGCACTGCACCTTCATAGCGGAGAGGATGGGGATCGTGACCGCGAGCGAGCAGCGCCCGAAGCTGGTGAAGTCGTTGATGACAGCCGCCTTGCGCTGGCGGTTGTGGTCGACATTCGCCGCATCCGCGGCAGTTGGAGCTGTCCTCTTGCTTCCCATTGGGCGCGGATTATACCAAATTTCTCCGTCCGCGTCAGCCCCGCCGCGCCGCCGAGGCGCTATTGCCCTGCCTGTGCGGGTTTTGATATAATACAAAACATATGGCGGAAATGCACGAGACGCCTTCGGCGAACAGGCTGCGCATCGCGTTCTTCGGTCCGAGGAACGCGGGCAAGTCCACGCTCGTGAACGCCTTCACCGGCCAGGACGTCGCGATCGTGAGCGACGTCCCCGGCACCACCACCGACCCGGTCTCGAAGGCGATGGAGATTTTCCCGCTTGGCCCCTGCCTCGTCACCGACACCGCCGGTCTCGACGACGAGGGCGAGCTTGGGGCGATGCGGGTCAAGCGCACGCTGGAGGTGCTGGCGGTCGCCGATGTCGCGGTATGGGTCGAGGGGGCGGAGCCGGAACGCTCTGCCGCGCTGAAGGAAAAGTTCCTCGCGGAGTGTCGCCGCAACGGCACCGCGGCGATCGTCCACCGCCGCGGCGACGGCGTCGACGAGCTGATGCGCAAAGTCGCCGCGGCGAAGGTCGTGGAGCGCGAGCGCGGACTCCTCGACGGGATCGTCCGCGACGGCGAGCGGCTGGTGCTCGTCTGCCCGATCGACTCCTCCGCGCCGAAGGGCAGGCTCATCCTGCCGCAGGTGCAGCTGATCCGCGAATGCCTCGACCGCCATCTCGCCTGCTCCGTCTGCCAGCCGCAGGAACTCGCCGGCGAACTTGCCTCGGCGCGCGGACAGTCGCTTGTCGTCACCGATTCCCAGGCCTTCGCAGCGGTTGCCGCCGCGGTGCGCGCCCACGGCGGCGCGTCGACGCGGCTCACTTCGTTTTCGATCCTCTATGCGCGGCAGAAGGGCGACCTCGCCGCCTACGCCGGCGGAATCGCCGCGGCGCGCCGGCTCCGCGCCGGCGACCGGGTGCTGGTGGCAGAGGGCTGCACCCACCACCGCCAGTGCGACGACATCGGCGCGGTGAAGATACCGAAGGCGATCGAGCGGCTTTCTGGCGCGTGGCCGGAGTTCTCCTTCGCAAGCGGCGGCACCTTCGACCTCGCCGCGGACGGCGGCGGCTTCGCGCTCGCGGTACAGTGCGGCGGCTGCATGCTCACGCGCCGCGAGGTGATGCGTCGGATTTCGCTCTGCCGCGAGGCCGGGGTGCCGGTGGTCAACTACGGCATGCTGCTTGCCGCGGCGAACGGGCTGGGCGAAGTGAAGATGGACGGGACGGTGGAGATATGAGCGCAAAGACAAACTACCACACCCACTCCAACTGGTGCGACGGCCGCGACTCGACAGAGCGGATGGCGCTCGCGGCAGTCGAGAAGGGCTTTGCCGTGCTGGGCTTCTCCTCGCACGCGATGCTGCCCGGCAGCTTCCTCGACTGGACGCTTACGCCCGAGAAGGCGCTGCGCTACGCGGCGGAGGTACGCGAACTTGCCGCGAGATTCGCCCCCCGCCTTCGCATTCTCTGCGGCGTCGAGGCGGACTATCTACCCGACGAAGCGGAACCGTCGCGTGCCGCCTACGCGGCGATTGCGCCGGACTACATCATCGGCTCGGTCCACTTCGTGCGCGCGTCGGACGGCGCGGCAGTTGCGGTGGACGCGTCTCCGCGCGAGCTCGCCGACGACATCCGCGACCATTTCGGCGGCAGCGCCGAGGCGCTGGTGCAGGCGTACTTCGCCGCCGTCAGGGAGTCGCTTGCGTTCGACTTCGACGTCGTCGGCCATCCCGATCTGGTGCGCAAGTTCAACCTTAAGCACCCGTACTTCGACGAGTCGGCGTCCTGGTACCGCGAGGAGCTGGAGCGCACGTCGGACGCAATCGCCGCGAGCGGCAAGATTGTCGAGGTCAACACCGGCGCGATCTCGCGTGGCTGGCTTGACGACGCCTATCCCTCGGCGGAGTTCCGCGCGCTCCTGCGCCGCCGCGGCGTCAGGTTCGTCCTCGGCTCCGACGCCCACTCCGCCGACGCGCTCGACTGCGCCTTCGACCGCTTCGCCGCGGCGGAGAACTACGTGGACTTAACGAAATGAGGTTGTGCAATGAGAGACCTTGAGGAGATACTCGCCGAGGTGCGGGGAAAAATCGCCGCGGCGTGCGCGCGCGCGGGACGCGATCCGGCCGAGGTGGAGATCGTGGCCGTCACCAAGACCCACGGCGCGGAGACGGTCGACGAGGCCTGGCGCGCCGGGCTCGGCGTCGTCGGCGAGAACAAGGTGCAGGAGGCAGCGTGGAAGAAGCCGGCGAGCGCGTCCGGCCCGAGCTGGCACCTCATCGGCCACCTCCAGTCCAACAAGGTGCGCAGGGCGCTGGAGCTCTTCGACGTCATCCACTCCGTCGACTCGGCGAAGCTCGCCGACCGCATCAACGCCGTTGCGGACGAGATCGGCGCGCTGCCGCGCGTGCTCCTCGAGGTCAACGTGTCCGGCGAAAGCTCCAAGAGCGGCATGAAGCCCGAGGAGGTGCGCGGCGCGCTGGAGCACATCGCCGCGCATTGTCCGCGCATCACCGTCGAGGGACTGATGACCATGGCGCCGTTCTCGGAGAACCCCGAGGACGCGCGGCCGCACTTCCGCCGGCTCCGGGAACTCAGGAACGAGATGCAGGGCGCGCTCGGAGTCGTTCTGCCGCGGCTCTCGATGGGGATGAGCGGCGACTACGAAGTCGCGGTGGAGGAGGGCGCGACCTGGGTGCGCCTCGGCACGGTGCTCTTCGGCGAGCGCCCGAAGGCGAAGCGCGCGGCGGCGTCCGGCGACGACGGCGACGGCGCCCTGGGCGGACTCGACTCCTATTCCGGCGAAGGGCCGACGGCACGGGTACTGGACTAAGAGGAAGGGGTGTGGCATGAAGACATCGCAGGGGACAGACATGGACCGCATGAGCCTGACCGAGGTGGCGGGGGGGCTTGAGCTCTTCCGCGGCATCGGCGCCGATGGAGTGGAGGACGCGCTCTTCCGGCTCAACGCCGTCAAGCGCACCTACCAGAAGGGCGAGATCGTGGTCCACGCCGGGCTCGAGGCCACGCGGCTCGTCGCCGTCGCCTCCGGCCACCTCCACGTCTACTGCGCGGTGGACTCCGACCACCCCGTCCTGGTGCGCGAGATCGGCGCCGGCGAAGTGCTTGGGCTGTGGATCCTCCATGTGCCCGAGGTGAAGTGCTGGCCGGGCACCGTGGTCGCCGCCGCCGACACCACGGTCGTCTCGCTCGACATGGAGCGGGCGCGGCGGCTCGTCGCCTCGTCCGACCCCGTGTACGCGCGCCTCACAGCCAACTCCTCGCGGATCGTCTCGCGCGAGCTGTTCTCCACCTGGCGCAAGCTGATGGTGATGGACGCGCCGACGATCGAGGCGCGGGTCAAGGCGTACCTAGACGAACTGGACAGCGAAAGCGGCCACACCGGCGAGGTGGAGGTGCCGTTCGACCGCGAGCGGATGGCGGAGTACCTCGGGGTGACGCGGCCGTCGCTCTCCCGCGCACTCGGGCACTTGCGCGACCAGGGGCTCATCACCTGGCGCAAGAACGTCTTCAAGCTAAAGGGCGATTCCGTAACCTAAGGTTACGTAATTCGCGACGGGGAAAGGGTATAATTCACACAAATGAGCAAAAGGCATATACTGTTTCGACTTATTCTCGGACTTAGCGGGTGCGGATCCGCTGAGTCGGTTCAGGCTTGATTGCCAGAAAACCTGCTCAAATGCACCCTTAACAAAGCGGATCGTCAAGGCGGACGGTCCGCTTTCGCTTTGGACCGCCAGCCTTCCCCCGACAACAAGCGATTCGAAACAACTTAAGGAGTGAAAAACATGGACACAGCAAGAAACCAAGGCGCCAACGACGGCTCGAACAAGGCGGGATCGCGCATCCGCGCCTACCGCGAGCGCCACGACTGGAGCGTATACGACCTCGCGGAGAAGTCCGGCGTCGACGAGCGCACCATCAACGCGATCGAGAAGGGCGAGGCGATGCCGGCGCTCGGGGTGCTGGTGAAGCTCTCCCGCGCGCTCGGCCAGCGGCTCGGCACCTTCATGGACGACCAGTTCAAGCCCGACCCGATCATCACCCGCGCAGCGGACATCGAGGCGAAGAAGGTGGCGGGCGAGGGCATGAACACGCTCGGCTACGCGAGCCACTCGCTCGCCATCGGCAAGCCCGACCGCCATATGGACCCGTTCCGTATCGAGTTCGCGGCCGACGGCGTCGACGCTGTCTCGCACCACGAGGGCGAGGAGCTGATCATCTGCATCTCGGGCGAGGTGGAGCTCACCTACGGGCCGGACAAGACCGTCCTCAAGGCCGGCGACACCGCCTACTACAACTCCTGCGTGAAGCACGGCCTCAGGGCGCTCGGCGGCAAGCCCGCGTCGATCTACGGCATCGTCTTCATGCCGGTGTGAGTTAAGAGCTTGGAGCTTAGAGCTTGGAGCTTAAAGTTAAAGGTGTCATATGTTTAAACTGACAGATCCGTTCGGAACCGCGCCGCGAAAGGCGCCGTTCGCCCAGTCCGTCTCCACCGGCGTCCCCTGGCACAACCTGCCGATCACCCGCGAGTACACGCTCGGCCAGCTCCTCGACCAGACGGTCGCGCGGTGCGGCGAGAACGACGCGGTGGTCTACGCCGACCGCGACTTCCGCCTCACCTGGTACGAGTTCTCCGAGGAGGTGGACCTCGTCGCCAAGGGCTTGATGGCGCTCGGCGTCAAGCGCGGCGAGAAGGTGGCGCTCTGGGCGACCAACGTGCCGCACTGGGTGGTGCTGATGTTCGCCACCGCGAAGATCGGCGCGATCCTGCTGCCGCTCAACATCAACTACAAGAGCCAGGAGATCGACTTCGCCCTGAAGCAGTCCGACGCCGAGAACCTGTTCGTCATCGACGGCTACCGCGACTGCGACTACATCGAGGTCATCAACTCGCTCATCCCGGAGCTGAAGGAGTGCCCGCGCGGCGCGCTGAAGAGCGCCAAGTACCCGCATCTCAAGCGGATGTTCTACCTCGGCCCCAAGAAGCACCGCGGCATGTACTCGCTCAACGAGGTGAAGTCGCTCGCCTGCGAGGTCACGCAGGAGGAGTACCTCGCCCGCCAGGCGACGGTGGACGTGAACGACGTCGTGAACATGCAGTACACGAGCGGCACCACCGGCTTCCCCAAGGGCGTGCAGCTCACCCACCGCAACATCGCGAACGACGGCTTCTGGATCGGCGCGTGCCAGAACCTCTCCTCGCGCGACCGCGTCTGCATCCCGGTGCCGCTCTTCCACTGTTTCGGCTGCGTGCTCGGCGTGATGAGCTGCGTGAACCACGGCTCGACGATGGTGTTCCTCGAGAAGTTCGACCCGCTCCTCGTCATGAAGTCGATCGAGCGCGAGAAGTGCACGGCGACATACGGCGTCCCCACGATGTACATCGCGATGCTCGACCACCCGCGCTTCAAGGAGTTCGACTTCCGCTCGCTGAGGACCGGCATCATGTCCGGCTCCGCCTGCCCCGTCCACCGCATGCAGCAGGCGCAGGACCGGATGTTCATGAAGGAGATCACCAACCCCTACGGGCTCACCGAGTCCGGACCGGTGATGACGATGACGCGCTACTTCGAGCCGTCGATCGAGCGCAAGTGCCAGACGATCGGCCAGGCGCTGCCCGGCGTGGAGGTCGCGATCATCGATCCGGAGACGGGCGAGCTCGCGCCGCTCGACACCGACGGCGAGATCTGCTGCCGCGGCTTCAACAACATGAAGGGCTACTACAAGATGCCCGAGCAGACCGCGAAGTGCATCGACAAGAACGGCTGGCTCCACTCCGGCGACATCGGCCGCATGGACAAGGACGGCTACTACTACATCACCGGGCGGCTCAAGGACCTCATCATCCGCGGCGGCGAGAACATCAGCCCCAAGGAAGTGGAGGACTTCCTCGGCACGATGCCGGGCGTGAAGGACGTCGCGGTCGTCGGCTGCCCCTCGAAGAAGTACGGCGAGCAGCCGGCGGCGTTCGTGATCCCCGCCGACGGCGCGACCATCAAGGAGGAGGACGTCGCGGCGTTCTGCAAGGACAAGATCTCGTGGTTCAAGATCCCGAAGTACGTCCACTTCCTCGACGTCTTCCCGATGACCGCCTCGCAGAAGATCCAGAAGTACAAGCTCCGCGAGATGGCCCACGAGCTCTGGCCCGACGCCTGAGATCGTCTTGCCGCCGCCTGATCGCGCTTTCGCGGCTACGCCGGGGATGATCCGCGGCGGCGGTAGTCGCGCATGGACATGCCGTAGCGGGACTTGAAGAGGTTCTTGAGGGCGTTGGCGTTCCTGAACCCGCAGAGTTCCTGGATTGAGGAGATGGACAGTTTCGTCTCGCGGAGGCGCCGCGCGACTTCGCCGAGTCTGGTCGACGTTATCAGCTGCCCAACGGTATATCTCTGCGTTTCGCGGAAGCGCAGGTCAAGAAGGGGGCGTGACACGCCGAGGTGCTCTGCCACGTCAGTCGGCGCGATGCCTTCGGTCGCATGCTTCTCGATAAATTCCCTGGCCCGCGCGACAATGCTTTCCGCCGGCGGAAGGTGCGGCGTCGATTCGCGCAGGACTACCCGCTTCACTCCGACAAAGAGGTGCCGCGTTCCTTTCGGGACCCGGCTCCGCATCATCTTGTCCAGGAGCGCCGCCGCCGCCTTGCCCTCCGCGTGGAAGTCGGGCTCTATGCTCGATATGCTGGGCGAGACGCTGTCGCAGACATACGGGTCGTCGTCGATCCCGAGCACGGCGATTTTCGCCGGTATGGCGATCCGGGCCTCCTTCGCCGCCGCTACTATCTCCGCCGCGCGCATGTCGTTCACTGCGAGCACCGCGGCAGGATGTTCCAGCTTTTTCAGGAACTCGGCGAGCCGGGGGCGGTCCGCCTCGGCGCTTGGCGCGGCCTTGTCGTACAGGTGCACCTCGTGGACAGTCCTGGCGGCAACCGCCTTGGCGAACGCCTCCTCACGCCGCCGCGACCATTCCTGCCCCAGCCTGTCTCCAACATACGCGAACGACTTGTACTTCCCCATCTCCAGAAAGGTCTTGACCGCCGCCTTCGCGATTTCGTCCGCGTCGTTGCGGATCACGACAAGTCCCTGCTTCCTCCGCCTGAGTTCCGGAGATTCGTTTTCCATCACGACGACAGGGCAGCGCAGCGCCGCAAGGGTCCTGAAGATGCCCTTGTCGTATCTCCCGGAGTAGATCACGCCGTCAATGCTGTCCAAGGCCTCCTTGCCGGCGAAGAATGCGGAGATCTCGCCCTGGTCGCGCAAGACGCGCAGGTTCCAGCTGTGGACGGCGCCCAGATGCGCGAAGAATCCGGCGAACTTGCGCTGTCCGGCCGACTCCGCGAGAATCGAGGCGATCAATACGTTGGGGATATTCCCTTTCATGGACTGAGAATCGGTATTATACACCAAGAGCGGGGCGAAATGCAACGGCGTTATTGGAATAATGATGAAATTGTTATTGGTAAAATGATATACAGTCTGAATGGTTATGGTATAATACTGGCCGAAATGGGCGAAGAGCATTCTAGGAACTATAAGTGGATTCTGCTGGCGCTTCTTTCGGCGACGTACTTTCTCGCGCAGGGCGCACGGCAGATATTCAACGCGGTGTTGCCGCAGATCAAGGCGGACTTCGCTGGCGCTGGAATCACCGACACCCAGCTCGGGCTGGTGGGGAGCGCGTTTACGCTCGTCTTCGGCCTCGCGATTCCATTTGGCGGAGTGCTGGCCGACTTCTTCAGCCGCAAGTGGATGATCGTGGTCGGCATGCTTCTCTTCGCTGTCGGCATATTCTCGTCGGGCTTGGCGACGGGAGTGGTGCTGCTTGTCGTCGCCTACGGCGTTGTCAACGCGGCGGGGCAGGCGCTGCTGCCGCCGTCCAATTCGTCGCTCATCGGGCAGTTCCACGTCGAGACGCGGGCCACTGCGTTCTCCGTCTACCAGATTGTGTTCTACATCGGCATCGTGGTGTGCAGCTGCGTGTCGGGCTGGCTTTCCGGACTCGGCGAAGGCGGCTGGCGCAGGGCGTTCTTCCTCTTCGGCGCACTCGCCGCCGCCTGGGCGTTTGCACTCGCGTACCTGCTGCGCGACACGCCGCAGGTAGGGAAACAGGAAAGAGGGAACAGGGAAGAGGAAATAGGGAAGAGGGAAGAGGATAAGGCGAGTGTTAGCGAGGCACTTGGAGCATTCCTGGGCAAGCCTTCCGCGCTGCTCCTGATGGCTGGGCTCGGCTTTTACTTCTACGCGAAGTACGGCTTCAATACCTGGATAATCAACTATCTCCAGTGCGAGTTCCCGTCCATGACTGCCGCGTCCGCGTCGTTTCACGGCGTGTTCTGGTTCTACCTTGGCGCGATTGCCGGGGTGTTCGCCGGCGGCCGCGTCTCGGACCGCATCGCGGTCGCACGTGGCCGTCCCCAGGCGCGGTTCGACGTGAACGCTGTCGGCCTCATGCTGTGCGTTCCTGGCCTCCTTCTTTCCGCGTTCGCGCCCACGGCGGCGCTCTGCATCGCCGGCACTGCGCTCTTTGGCTTTGCGACCGGAGTCTACGACTCGAACATCTATGCGTCGCTCTTCGAGGTGGTGAAGCCGCGATATCGCGCGGCGGCGGTCGGGGTGTTCGGATGCGGCGGCAGTGTGATCGGCGCTTCCGGCCCTGCCGTACTCGGCTGGATGAACGCGCACTTCTCCATGAGCGCGGGAATCGCCTCGCTCTCTGCCTTCGCGCTCGCCGGCGCGGCGGTGATCTGGATTGCCAAGGTGTTCTTCTTCGAAAGGGACAAGGTATGAAGAAGTTGAGGGTTGGGAGTTGTGAGTTGAGAGTTGTGGTATCGGGACTGCTTGTCCTGATATCGACATCTCTTGTGCTCAATGGAGCGGAGGTTGCTTCAGCCGACGTCCGCGGCGCCTATCCGATCCTCACTACGCCATATCTCGCCGACGGATCGGTGGACTACGATTCGCTCGTCAAGGAAGCGGAATGGACAGATGCGGCGGGAGTCCAGGGCATAATCTGGCCGCAGTCGGACGATTCCATCGACCTGCTGACGACGGAAGAGAAGCAGCGCGGCATGTCCGCGCTTGCGAAAGCGTCGAAAGGATTCCGCGCCCGCCTCTGCTTTGGCGTGGAGGGGCGCGGCACGGACGAGATGTTGGAACTTGCACGACACGGCGAAACTCTCGCCGCGGAATGCGACCCGCGCATCGTCTTCATTTCTCGTCCCGCCGACGACTGCCGGACGCAGGATGACTTGGAGCGCTACTACGAGGCGCTTGCCGCCGTCGCGAAGCGTCCCGTCATTATCCAGACCTACAACGGCGACAAGTGCCCCGCGCCGTCGGTGGAACTGCTCGTGAGGCTCGCCGAGTGCCATCCCGCGATATACGGCTGGATCAAGGAGGAGGTGCGCGATGGATTCGAGGCAAACCGCCGCATGAAGGCGGAGCTTGCCGCGAAGCCGCCGCTCAAGACCATATTCAGCGCCTGGGGCGGCTGGCAGTGGCTCTACCAGTCACGCCGCCTGGGCTCGGAGGGCGTCATTTCCGAACGTGCCGCGCTCGCGCCGATGCTCGCCGAGATCTGGCGGCTCATGGAGACGAAGGACGAATCAGGCGCGCTTGACGCGGCGTATGCGAAGTATCTCCTTGCAATCAACCTGATGCAGACCGTGCCAGGCGACTTGCGCGGATACCAGCTCGTCTTCTTCAAGGAGAAGGGGATCTTCAAAACGACAGTTTCCCGCGTTTGCGTGGACAAGGACAAAGATCCCTATGCATGGAAACTTGACGTCCTTGAAGTGGACGAGGGCGTGAGGACGGAAATAATGCGGAGGTGCGAAAAATGAAAGACGTTGACTTTTCCGGCAAGGTCGCCGTTGTCACCGGTGCGGCGAGCGGAATGGGGCTCATGGCGTCCCAGGAATTCGCGCGGCTCGGCGCGAAGGTGGTGATGTGCGACGTCAATGCGGACGCGCTTGGCGCGGCGGCAAAGGCCATTGGCGCGGCGGCGTTTCCATGCGCGGGCGACGTGAGGCAGTTTGCCCATGCCGAAGCCGCCGCGGAAATTGCCGCGTCGCTCGGCGGCTGCGATATTCTCGTCACCTGCGCCGGCGGCAACGAAGCGCGGTGCTGCAAGTCGAATGTTCCGTTCTACGAGCAACCGGTCGAAGTCATCGACTGGGGGCTCGATGTGAACTTGAAGGGTGCTGTCTATTTTGCCCGCGCGATGATGCCGCAGATGGTCGCGAAGAAATCAGGCGTCATCTGCTGCCTCGGTTCAGTCACCGGCTTTGAGGGTGACGGTGTCGGCACGATGTACGGCACGGCGAAGTCGGGGCTTTTCAACTTTGTGAAGGGCCTCGCGATCGCAGGAGGCCCGCACAACGTGCGCGCGCTCTGCGTGACGCCCGGCCCTGTGCTCACCCGCGCCGCGATGAGAGGAATGCCCACCGCGCTCGGACGCGCCGGCGAGACGCACGAACTCGTCGACGTCATTCTCTTTATGTGCAGCGACAACGCCTCGTTCGTGACAGGCACGAACCATGTCATCGACGGCGGCCGGCTCTGCATGTACCGGCCATACGTCGCGCCATAACCGAAGTTGAAAACCTAAATGGAGACAAGAAAATGAACAAGAAAGTGAAATACGTGCTGGGCATTGCTTCTGTCATCTTGGCGGCGGGCCTTGCCCGTGCCGACTCGATCAATAACTACCAGGTGCTGCAATATCTGGAATCGTCAGGCACGCAGGCGATCGACACCGGCGTCAAATATGGTCCGACGACGCGCATGAAGTTTCGCATGCAGGTGTTGAACGGCGCCACGGTCAGCCAAATTGGCGTCATTGACAACTTTGGAACTGGCGGCAAATACGACCGTTTCCACTTTCAGGTGAACAACGGCATTATGCGCGTGTGGTGCGACCGCCAGGACGGAGGATGCCCGAGCGAAAGCAGCGAGGGCGGAAGATGGCACGACTATGACATCAATTTGGTGGATAACAAGTTCTATCGCGACGGGGCGACTGACATCAATGGAATATACAACAAGGCATATGGGTATGCCGGCACTACGGATGAACATAGCACGATCTGGCTCTTTGGCCGCAACAGCAATATGCCTAATGTCTTAAGTTATGCCACCGTTCGCATTGGAAAGGTTGAAATCTGGCAGGATGGACAAATTGCCGAACGCGACCGAATGCTCCTTCCGTGCAAGCGCTTGAGCGACAACGTGCTCGGCATGTATGATGTCGTAAGGAACGAGTTTCTAACGAATGTGGGAACCGGGACGTTCGTGGCCGGCCCAGAGGCACTGGGGTATCCCGACGATATCCCGCCGCAAGTGTTCAATGGCGAGCCGTCGTGTCCTTCAGTCTCTATCGTGAACGGGGGGCATAAACGTGTCGAGAACACGGACTACACGCTCGCCTGGACAAACAACACCGAGACGGGACTTGGCAAATTGACGATCACTCCGCTTGGCAGCTATGCGGACGGCGGGTTGCTTGAGGTTCATTTCTGGATTGTGTCTCCCGAAACAAAGCTTCCTGCCGAATATCAGCGCATCGCCTACCTTGAATCAACCAAGGACGGCAAGCAGCAGATCGATACGTTGATTCATCCAACTGGGAACATGCGCATTGAGATCAGGTTCCAGTCGCCGTCGGCAGCGTTGATGGGCATGGTCGGAATGATTGACGACTCGCCATCCGTCGAACGGTTCCACCTTGGATGCACGTCGTCAAACCCAGACTCGTTGTTTGCCGGCCTTGGGAACAATTACACGGCAGGAATGAGCTATTCAACCTATGTGGGCAATAAATGGGCTACGATGGTAGCCCGGACAGGACTTAACGGCAATGATGTGCCGTGCGGCTGGTTTGCGGTAAACGCCACCAACGTCCTCGCACTGACCAACATTGGCACGTTCCGCGCGGACAACTCCACCTTCGGCCTCTTCGGGCGTCTCAGCAACAACAACAATTACAAGACCTACGCCGCCTACCGCGTCATGTACATGGAAGTGAAGGAAGGCGACGAGCAAGTCCAGACGCATCGCTTCGTGCCGTGCCGCCGCATTGCAGACGGGGAGCTGGGCGTCTACGACACCGTGGCCAATCAGTTCCTCTACGACACCGGCCGCGAAGATCGCGGCGCCGCGGTCTTCCTTGCCGGTCCCGTTGTCGGCGACGGCTGGCGCCCAGGCATGGTCATCCGTCTTTACTAACAGGTCAAGAGTGTAATTATTGCTGGGGACTGTCCCCATATGATTATAGGCCACGTGCGCGGCAGTTTGATTTCGTCCGCACCGTAATCTCATCGCGGCGGATATGATATAATACACGCGACGTGAGACCGAGCAACACCATGCGCTCTACTGCGCCGTTCGCCGTTTCCGCCGCGCCGGCTGAGGCCGGGCAGGAATAGTGCTGCCGCTGGTTGACAAAGAGTCATCAGATATGATATTATATAGACAGTTTGTAGGAGTGGCGGCGAAATGATAGAAGGAATATTCACAGTTGAAGATGCGGCCAAGGCCGGCGTGCCTCGCTGGAAACTGGCGAAAATGGCCAATGAAGGCAAGCTGGAGCGGCTTGCGCGGGGCGTGTATGTGCGCAGCGGGGCGGCCGTGGACGGCAATTACGAGATGGAGGTGCTGGCGAGGCGCGGAACGGAGTTCGTGGTGGCGCTGGAGAGTTCGCTGAGGTTTCATGGCTTCACTTCGGCGATGCCGCATGGACTGACGGTGGCGATGAAGCGCGGCGCAAGAAAGCCCGGGGTGGATTTCCCGCTGAAGGTGGTAAGGCTGAGCGACAAGGCGCTGAACTTTGGCGTGGAGCGGTCGATGGTGAACGGAGTGGAGGTGAAGGTATTCTCTCCGGCCAAGACGGTGGCGGACATGTTCAAGTTCAGGAACAAGGTTGGGCTGGATGCGGCGCTGGAGTCGCTGAAAGAAGGACTGAGGCTGCGCAAGTTCACAGTGGACGAATTGATGGCGTCGGCAAGGGTGGACCGTGTGGAGAAAGTCATAACGGCGTATGTGGAGGGATATTTCGCATGAGCAGGACGAAGTCCGGCAGGGTGGCGAGCGTGTTGGCCCGGCTGCGCAATCTTGCGTGCGAGCACGGGGTGGTGTACAACGAGATCCTGGCAAGGTATGCGATTGAGCGCATTCTGCGAAAGCTGCAGCTGAGCAGGTTTGGCAAGATGTTCATTCTCAAGGGGGGAATGATGTCGGTGGTGTGGGGGCGCGGGTTCAACTACCGGCCGACGATGGACGTGGACTTGGAGTTCAGGGGAAGGCTGGACGAAGGCAAGGCGAGGGAGATGTTCGTGGAGATAGCCGGGACGGAGTCTGGCGACGATTTGGAGGTGGATGCGGGTTCGGTGTCGACGGCGACGATCCGCGATGGCGACGAGTATGGCGGCTTCAGGGTGTCGATGACGGCGCATCTGGGGAAGGTGAGGCTACCTGTGCAAATCGACATCGGGATCGGGGACGCGATTACGCCGGCGGCAAAGATGGATGAATTCCCGGTCTTGCTGGATTGCGAGGCGCCGAGGATCCGCGTATATTCGCGCGAGACGGCGATGGCGGAAAAGCTGCAGACCATCGTGCGGCGTGGCCATGCCAACAGCCGCATGAAGGACTATTTTGATCTCTATATGCTTAGTCGCGACGAGATGGTGGACGGCAAGACATTGAAGAATGCGGTTGCCAGGACATTTGAGCGGAGGAGGACGGAGTTGCCGGTTGGCAGGATCCCCGACGGGCTTTCGGAGGAATTCGCCGCCAACAAGGCAAAGCAGGCACAGTGGGACAGGTTTATAAAGAAGAACCGGTTGAACGACGCGGGCTTGTCGCTGTCGGCGGCAGTAAGGCACATTCGCGAATATCTCAGTTCGCTGGGGGTGATATGAAACCATTCGCGCGAATCATCCTTGCCTTATCACTCGTGCTGGCGGCGGCGGGTGCTGAATGGTCGATAATCAGATATCGCATCCCAATTCAGGAGTTTGTATTTTACAATAGTTCGTATGTGTGGGGTGTGAGGGTGGCTTTGATGGTTATAGGCGGCATGATTATTGCTCTAGCCGCGGCTCTTGCAGTAGCAAGACGGGCTTTCCATCGTAAGTGTGGCATAGAGATTGTGTCCGACCGCGTTGCGTTGCGCGGCATTGCTGTGGCGATGTTGTTTGTCTTTGTCTTATGCTTGACGCTCGCGCATGTGGCTTGGTGTGATGTAGCACAGTTTGAGGCGGCGGTAATGTCTTGCTTTGTGTGGTTTGGTTCCATAGTGGCAATTCGTGCAAAACGCAAATGGTGGATTTTTGTATATTTTCTAATATGGATGTTTGCTGGGCTCTTATTGCCTATGTGAATGGCAACTGCAATGCAAGCTTGACTTTGTGCGTGGGTAAGTATCGCGGCACTTTCTGCATATCCCCCAGCCGTAGGCTGTCCGCGAAGCGGATGCCCTAGCAGGGGTGCAGTTTGGGTGGAGCTCCGCGGCAGATTCCGCGGCGGTTTCCGCGGTGTGAAAATCCCTGCCCAATCGGGTGGGGATTTTTGGTATAATTCACCCATCTCGCGAGGCTATGGAGGCGGGCGCCCCCTGACGCGACGCGGGGTGATAGTCCGGAAAACGGGCGAGTAGCTGCGAATCCCAATCGTGGCGGAAGTTCCATCGGACGTTCGATTTGTTGCACTGCTGCAACGCTGTCGTTCAGCGAAATCTGGAAAATTTAGTTACGGACGATGCGTGGGCAGAGGTGTGCCATTTGGCACACCTCTACACGTTTCCGTAACAGGCCTCCAGAGCCTCGCTGAAAACGTGATTAGAGGGTGCCTTTTTTCATGTCCTGACATCGTTATGCAGCGTGTGTGTCATGGAGATGAAAAAGAATGTCCAACAAGAATCTTTCGGCTGCGAAGAACGCCAAGAACGACGAGTTCTATACGCAGTATGCCGACATCCAGAAGGAGATAAATGCTTACCTTGACTACAATCCCGACGTGTTCAAGGGGAAGACGGTGCTGCTTCCGTGTGATGACCCGGAGTGGAGCAACTTCACGCGCTTCTTTGCCCAGAACTTCGAGACGCTGGGATTGAAGAAGCTCATCTCCACGAGCTACGCGCCCGACGCCAAGAAGGAGAAGTACGGCATCCTCTTCGAATACGCCGCCGAACAGAACGGCGGACGCCCACAAAACGAGCGCGGCAAGATATTCGTCCTCGACCACGACACGAACGCGAGCGGCCGCATCGACTTCGACGACCTCGAATGGGATTATCTGGATGGCGACGGCGACTTCAGGAGCGAGGAGGTGTGCAAGCTGCGCGATGAGGCGGATGTTATCGTCACCAATCCGCCGTTCTCGCTGTTCCGGGAGTTCTTGGCCTGGATCCTTGACGGTAAGAATTGTCTCGCGCAGAGACGCAGAGGCGCAGAGGTAGGGTCACGCGTCCCGCGTGACCATGACGGGAATGGTTTAGCCGCAAAGAACGCAAAGGTCGCAAAGAAGTTCCTTATCATAGGAAACATGAACGCAATCAAGTACAAGGAGACGTTTCCGCTCATCAAAGCTAACAAGATGTGGCTTGGGGCGACGGGTAATGGAACGGATATGGTTTTCGGCGTTCCTGAAACGGCTATCATCTCACAGTATGATCGCGACAAGGCGGCGAAGATGGGCTATGTCGGCAACTATACGCGGCTTGGCAATTCTTGCTGGTTCACGAACATTGAACATGGACGCCGCCATCAGCCGTTGCAGTTGATGACGGAGCGGGAGAACATCAAATATTCGCGGCATAAGGAAGTGCGCGGCATCGGATATCGTCGCTACATCAACTTCGATGGAATCGAAGTGCCGTATGTTGATGCGATTCCATCCGATTTTGACGGTGTGATGGGTGTGCCGATTTCGTTCCTTGACAAGTTCTGCCCGGAGCAGTTCGAGATTGTCGGCATGAGCCTTGACTTGGCGGATATGTCAGTGATTCGTGAAAGACTAGGTCGCAACGATGGTGGGCCAACATTCTACATTGAGAAGGACGGCAACCCAGTCCGACTCTATGACCGTCTTGCCATCAGATTCAGGAGGTCGAAATGAAACTTTGCGCTCTTTGCGTCCTTTGCGGCTAAAACAAACACGCACACGAAAGACAAGCAAACCATGACAACTACGCTGCTGACAGATCTCACGGTCGCGGACATCTGCGACGGGTTCATCTACAACGAGCTTGAGGGCAAGGGTCTCTTCGGCTGGGGCGGGAAGCTCGTCATCCAGCCAGAATATCAGCGCAACTACATCTACGCCGACGGCAAGCGCGACGTCGCGGTAGTCGAATCGCTCCTAAAGGGCTATCCACTCGGACTCCTCTATTTTGTCAAGACGGAGGACGGGCACTACGAGGTTCTGGACGGCCAGCAGCGGATCACGAGCTTCGGTCGGTATGTGCGCGGCAAGTTCGCCGTCTCCGACGCGCACGGCGTGCCGCAGTACTTCTCCGCGCTCGCCGCCGACCTCCAGCGCCGCATCCTTGACGCGAAACTCACGGTGTACGTGTGCGAGGGCGGCGAGAGCGAGATCCGCGAATGGTTCAAGACCATCAACATCGCGGGGATTCCGCTCAACGAACAGGAGCTCCTGAACGCGATCCATTCGGGACCGTTCGTCACGAAGGCGAAGGAGACGTTCTCCAATTCCGCGAACGTCCAGATGCAGAAGTGGAAGGCGTATGTGAAGGGCAACGAGAAGCGCCAGGAGATTCTGCGCGCCGCGCTGGAATGGGTGTCGAAGGGGCGCGTGGAGGAATACATGAGCGCGCATCGGCACGACGCCGACATCGCGGAGCTCCGGACGTATTTCGAGACGGTCATCGACTGGGCGGACGGCGTATTCCCGGGGATGTATGACGAAATGTGTGGGCTTGAGTGGGGGCGGCTCTATGAGACGTACCACGCAAATGCCTACGATCCGGAGGCGGTTTGGGCGCGGGTCAATGCGCTCTACGCCGACGAGTTCGTGCGCAACCGCAGGGGGATATTCGAGTACGTGCTTGGCGGCGAGAAGGACACGCGGCTCTTGGACGTGCGCGTGTTCGATCCGAAGGAGACGAAGGTCGTCTATGCGAAGCAGACTGCCGACGCCGAGAAGAAAGGCGTGTCGAACTGTCCGCTCTGCGCCGTCGGCCATGACGCCAACGCGACGCGCATCTGGAAGTTCAACGAAATGGACGCTGACCATGTCACACCTTGGTCGAAAGGTGGCGCGACCGACATCTCCAACTGCCAGATGCTCTGCAAGACGCACAACCGCGCGAAGGGGAATCGGTGAGTGGCGAAGCGGCAGCGAAAACTTTGCGACCTTTGCGTTCTTTGCGGCTAAAGAAATCCCAGTTTGTGTGCCGCGTGAGAATGCGCGGCAGTTCGCGCGGCAAAATGCGCGGCGAAAAATTTTTTGAATTTCCCCCTTGCGCGCGTGTGCAAGAATATGATATCATTCACTCAGATGTTGCGGATGTTGCGTTCGAATTGGACGTGCCGACAACATCGACAAGGAAAAAGGATCAAAACATGGCTACCAAGAAGGTTGCTGCTAAGAAGGCTCCTGCCAAGAAGTGCTGCGCGAAGAAGGCGTGCTGCAAGAAGGCTCCTGCGAAGAAGGCCGCGAAGAAGGCCGTCGCGAAGAAGGCTCCTGCGAAGAAGGCCGTCGCGAAGAAGGCGCCCGCCAAGAAGGCCGCCAAGAAGGTTGCTAAGAAGAAGTAAGACGAAGCGATTCCCCGAATCGCATGGCGCGCCGGCTCCAAAAGTCGGCGCGCCCTTTTTTTCGCGCCGCGAGTTTGGTATAATATGCGCCGATGCAAGATACAAGAGATTGGTTCGTCAAGTCCGTGGACGGGAAAGTCTACGGTCCGGCGAAGTTGTCCAAGTTGGTAGAGTGGGCGAAGGACGGCAGAATCGAGCCGACAGGATTCGTCTCCACCGACCGCGTCGACTGGATCGAGGTCGGCGCTGTCGACGCGCTGGAGATGAAGTGGCTCGTCGAGGTCTCGCCCGGCGACGTCTTCGGTCCGTTCCACCGCGAGCTCGTGATCAACCTTTTCAAGAACGGCACCGTCCCCGCGACTGCGCGCGCCTACCGCCTGCACGAATTTCCGATCGACCAGGACCCGCCGCCGGTCGAGAAGATCGTCGAGAAGGAAGTTCGCGTTGAGGTTCCGGTCGAGGTGGAGAAGATCGTTGAGAAGGAAGTTCGCGTCGAGGTGCCAGTTGAGAAGATAGTGGAGAAGGAAGTTCGTGTCGAAGTTCCTGTCGAGAAGATCGTCGAGAAGGAAGTTCGAGTTGAAGTGCCAGTTGAGGTCGAGAAGATTGTCGAGGTGCCGGTCGAGAAGATCGTCGAGAAGGAAGTGCGTGTCGAAGTTCCGGTTGAAGTGGAAAAGATTGTCGAAGTTCCCGTCGAGAAGATTGTTGAGAAGGTGGTCGAGGTCCCGGTCGAGAAGATCGTCGAGAAGGTGGTCGAGAAGGAAGTGCGCGTCGAGGTTCCGGTCGAGAAGGTGGTCGAGGTTCTGCCGCCTCCCGATGATTCTCAGCCGCAGCCTGGCGAGCCGCCGCCGAAGATCGCCGACCTGCGCTTTGGCGGACTTGACCGCGCGCGGCTTGCCGCGCTGGAGAGGGCAGCGCGGCAGGAGCTGATGCGCGGACGGCGTTTTGGCATGGGTAAAATCTTTGGAGGTAAAAGCCGATGAGCGAAACTAAATGGTGGCTGCGTACGCAGGACGAGACCTTTGGCCCGGAGCCAGAGGCTCGGCTGGTGGAGTGGGCGAGGATGGGACGCATCCAGCCCGGACAGGAGGTGTCTTCGGACGAACTGGTTTGGCGTCGGGTGGAGGACGTCCCGTTCCTGGACATGCGCTTCTCGATCGACATCGGGGACGGCAATCCGCGCGGCCCCTTCAACAAGGCGGCGGCGGAGGCGTTGCTTGCCAGCGGCAGGCTGCCGCCGACCGCGTCGATTGTCGAGGTGCGTCCGCCGTTCGAGGAGCCGGCGGAAAGCGTCCCCGCGCCGGAACCGAGGCAGGAGTCCGCGCCGCCTCCGGCGTCGTTGGCCGTCGCGCCGGAGGAGAAGGTAGTGGAGAAGATCGTCGAGAAGGAAGTGCGCGTCGAGGTGCCGGTGGAGAAGATCGTGGAGAAGGTGGTCGAGAAGGTGGTGGTGGACGAGTCGCGCGTCAAGGAGCTGGAAGGGCTCCTCGAGGAGGAGCGGCGCCACACCGCCGACCTCCAGCGCCGGCTTGACGAGTCGATGAAGACCGCCGCCTCCGAGCGTGCCGAGCTCGTTGCCAAGAACGAGGCGCTTGTCGCCCAGCGCGATGTCTACGCCGGCGAGATCCGCGAGGCGAACGCGCGCGCGGGCAAGCTTTCGGAGCAGGTTGTGGCGCTGGAGGACGAGCTCAAGCGCCTGCCGGCGGCCGCGAGCGAGATCGCCGACACCCAGGCCGCGGTGTTCAAGATCATGCAGGACGAGATCTCGGAGCTCGACGGCGTGATTGCCGGCGAAAAGGCGGAGTTCGAGGAGTTCAGCCGCCGCCACCAGGCCCGCGCAGACCGCCTGATCGAGCGCCGCCGCGAAATCCTCCGCCGCTCCGGCGGCAACATCGAGGAGATGACCCGCCGCGCGCTGGTGCAGCGGCCGGAGGACCCGCGCACGGCGCAGCTGCGGAACGAGCTCGACGAACTTCGGCGTCTGCACGAGAAGGCGATGCTCGACAGCGAGGCGAAGATACGCTCGCTTTCCGAGAACCTCCGCCGCGAGCAGGCCGACCGCGCGCGCTCGGACCAGGGGCTCCGCGACGTCAAGGAGCTGCGCGAGGAGGCCGAGCACCTGCGCGAGAAGCTGCAGCTCGCCGAGAAGGAGCTCTTGAATGAACGCCAGCGCTGCGAGGAGATGCGCCAGCGCGAGGCGATCGGCAAGCAGGCGCTGATGGCCCGGCTCGCCACGCTCGAGTCGCCGTCCATCGGCACCGTCGGTTCGGTCGAGACCAACCAGAGCCGCGAGGCGAAGCTCGTAAGGCTCCCAAGCTGGATGCGCCTCAAGAACTGATGGGCGCTTTCCTCGCATTGCTGGCCGCGCTGTCGGTTTGGGACTATCCCGAGCGGCAGCTTAGGCACGACGCCCTCCGGCAGCAGTTCACCGCCGCCGTCCGCGAGGGCGACACCGCCACGATGGAGGAGACGAGCCGCAAGGGAATGGAGCTCCTGCCCGACGATCCGACCTGGCGCTACAACCACGCCTGCTCCCTTGCGTGGTACCCCGGCCGTGCGGAAGAGGCGCTCGACGAGCTCGAGAAGGCAATCGACCTCGGCTACCGCGACGACGCGGCGATTGCCAGGGACACCGACCTCAAACGCCTTGCCGACAATCGCCGCTTCGGGCAGCTTGTCGAATACGCGAAGATGATGAAGTCGCGTCCGATTCTCACTGGTCCGATGGCGGTCGTCGCCGCGATCGGGGTCATGGGCACGCCGGTTGCGCTGGGTGAGCAGAACCTTGCCTGGGATTTTGACACCGGCTCGTTCGATGCGAAGCTCAAGCTCGCGCCGGGAGTCGGCGGCGGCAATGCCGGTGACCTCTACATGAACCGCGACGGCGACCATTCGCGTCCGCGCGCCGGCGACTTCCCCGGCGGCACCGAGGTGCGCTTCGACCAGGAGGGGCGCCGCCGCCAGATGGACATCGGCGAGCCCAACATCTGCTTCCCGTATCCGCTCTTCGGCAATTGCTCGCGGGCATACACCGAGGCGACGTCCGGCAAGTTCTGGCGCTCCATCTCCCGCGCGATGACCACCACGCAGGCCTTCCGGCTCAAGGCAATGCGCAAGTTCTACCTCTCGAACCAGATCTGGGTCATCCCCGCCAATGCGGACACCGCGCCGGTCGGCACCAACGGTGACGTCTTCGCGTCCATCACCCCGTATTGGCTGACCACCGCCGGAAAGAGCTGGTCGGATCTGCCGTATCTCTCCGCGGCGATGCTGGCGTCGCGCTCGATGAAGCCGGACGTGAAGCGCGCGGTTGTGGCGAACCGGCTCTTCGCGCCGACGGTGATGACGCTCATCCGCAAGTCACTCAAGGGTGTGAACGGCGAGGACGACTACCTCACGCCGCTCGCGCATCCGACTGCGCTGCCGGTCGGCGGCGTGGAGACCAATCGCCTCGCCGCCGCCGCCGCCGCGCTGACCGCTGGCAGCGTGCCGCCGCTTGCGGTGCTCTGGGTGGAGTCGGTGTCCGAGACGTCGCCGACGGCGTGGCCGGAACTCGTCTACTCGACCCAGTTCGCGTGGTCCTACGTCCTGCGCGCGCCGGAGGAGAAGCGCGTGTTCGTCCTGAAGGCGTCCGGCGGCGCGAAGGAATACAAGTTCGTGCGCACCCACGGCACCGAGCGCGAGGCTACGCTGACGCCGATCGGCCGCGACCAGGCGGTGGTGGAGATCCGCGCCAGCCGGCTCAACCCGACCAACCGCGTCGACATCGCCCTCTTTGCGCGCAACCCCGGCACCGGCTGGGGCGCGCCGTCGTATGCGTCGTTCGCGCGGATGGATCCCAAAGCCCCGTATTCCGACCCGGCGCTGACGCCGCGCCCGGCCGCAGAGTCGAAATGAGATACGTCCTTGCGCCGCTTGCCGGCTTCACCGACGCGCCGTTCCGCCGCCTCTGCTTCGAGGGCGGGGCGGACTTCGCCTACACCGAGATGGTAAGCGCGGCGGGGCTTGCCCACGGCTCGTCGCCGACGCGGCAGCTGATGGAGACGATGCCCGGCGAAGGCGCGCTCGGCTGCCAGATCTTCGGCGCGGAGGAAAGCGACGTCGCGTACGCGGCGGGCGTGGTGCCTGACCGCTTCAGCGAGGTCAACCTCAACGCCGGCTGCCCGGTGCGCAAGGTGGTGCGGGAGGGCGCGGGGGCGAAGCTTGCCGAGGATCCCGCGAAGGTTTATCGCCTCCTGCGGGCGATGAAGGAGCATACGGCGCTGCCGGTCACGCTCAAGACCAGGCTTGGCCCCCGACCCGACCGCGTCCTTGCGTTCGAGCTGATCGACGCGGCGGAGCGCGCCGGAGCAGTCGGCATCACGCTCCACGCGCGCTTCACCTCGCAGATGCACGGCGGCGCGACGAACCTGGAGCTGCTTGCCGAGGCGGTGGCGCGCGCGAAGGTGCCGGTGACCGGCAATGGCAGCGTCGTGGACGCAAAGAGCGCCGTAGCGATGGCGGCGACCGGCGTGGACGCGATCATGGTCGGGCGCGCGGCGCTCGCGGATCCGTTCATCTTCGCCCGTCTCAAGGGGGACGAGCCGCCGGCAGAATCGCCCGCCGCGCTCTGCGGGCGTCACCTCCGGTATCTCCTCGACTTCCGCGACCGCCTCGCCGCCGCCTATCCGCGCGACCACGTGCCGCCACCGGACTCGTTCGCCGCGGTCAAGATGCACACTCACCTCTTCCGCTACTTCAACGGGCGGCCGGGCGCGGCGAAGCTGCGCGCGCGGCTCAATTCTGTTCGTACTCTCTCGGAGATATATGATATAATTCACTCCTATGTTTGACCTTGTCATTGTCACTGCCGCCAATCGTGCCCAGGCGGAAGGATACAGCGCCCAGTTGCGTGGGCGCAAGGGCTTTCTTGTTGTTCCCGATCCCGGCGACCGCAGGGTTGGTTCCCTGGGCGCGACCGTGAACGTGCTCAGGATCCTCGCGCGGAAGCACATTGGCTCCGGGCGAGTGCTCATCTGCCATTCTGGCGGGGACGCCAAGCGCACCCCCGCCTACGCGGCGATGGGCAAGGCGTTCGTGCCGATGCCGGACGGACGCCCGATGCTCGATCACATCGTGGACGCGATGGACGCGCTGCCGTCGTCGCCGGGCGTAATTGTCTGCTGTGGAGACGTGGTGCCGCGGCTGAACCCCAAGGCTGTCCGTTTTGCCGCGAAAGGTGTGACCGGCGTCGCCTATCCCGACGGTCCCTGGCAGGCACAGCGCCATGGGGTGTACGTGGCCAAGCCCGAGAAGGGCGGAGCGCCAGCGCGGGTGGAGGGTTTTCTGCAGAAGCCGAAGGTAGCGCGCGGACGGTTCCTTGTCGACACCGGCATCATGCACATTGACTGGCCGACGGCGGTGAAGATGCGGACGCTGCCGATTGCCGGCGACATCTACGAGGAGTTCCCGCGTCTTTTGCTCGCTGGCTTTTCGCAGTTCAATGTTTCGGTGGCGCCGAGGTGCGGCTTTTTCCACATCGGCTCGTCGCGCGAGCTCCTGAAGCTGCTTGGACATGAGGAGCCGAATGGCGCAACGACGCTAGTCGACGGCGTGGAGGCGCCGGTGGAGATGCTTGGCGGGGACAACATCGTCACCAATGTGCCGGCGGAATACGGTCCGGTGAGGCTCAAGAAAGGCGAGTGCCTCACTTCGCTGCCCGTCGGCAAGTCGGGGTGGTATCACCTCCGCTACCGCATTGACGACAGCTTTAAGGACGACGGACTTTGGGAGCGCCATCGCCTCGGCGAGAAGATGCCGCGCGTCGACCACGGTCGGCTGCTCGCGCTGCGCGCGTGCGCGTCCGCCGCTAAGTGCGTGCGCGTAACCGCGCCGGTGCGCATCGACCTTGCCGGCGGCTGGTCGGATACGCCGCCCATCTGCGAGCTGGAGGGCGGAACGGTGCTTGCCGCCGCGGTGCGGCTCGACGGAGTGCGTCCGATCGAGGTGACGGTTTCGCCGCGGCGTGATCGGCTGGTCAAGGTGATTTCGCGCGACCTTGGCAAGAGCCGTCTCCTCAAGTCCGCACGCGAAGTCGCCGACCACTCCGATCCCGGCGACTGGTGCTGCCTTGTCAAGTCGGCGCTTGCAGTCTGCGGCTTCAAGTTCGGCTCGGCTGGCCTCGACATCGTCATCAGCGCCGACCTCCCGAAGGGGAGCGGAATGGGCACCTCGTCCATTCTCGGCGCGGCGACGATCGCCGCGATTCTCCAGGCAATGGAAGTCGGCTTCGTGCGCGGCGCCAAGGTCGATGTCGAGCGGGTTGGTGCGCTTACGCTCGCGCTTGAGCGTGAGATGCGCACCGGCGGCGGCTGGGAAGACCAGTTCGCGGGCATGACGCCGGGGGTGAAGATGATGCGCTCGAAGCCGGGCGCGGATCAGAAGGTGTCGGTAAAGCCGGTCGCGATCCCGCCGAAGGCGATGCGCGAGCTGATGCAGCGCAGCCTCCTCTTTTTTACCGGGCAGAAGCGGATGGCGCGAAATGTCCTTCGGCGTGTCCTTGGCTTCTACGCCGAGAATCCCCACGGTTTCGCGAAGACGCTGGTGGATGCGCTCAAGCGCAACGCCGAGACGGCGGCCAAGGCGCTCGGGCGCGGCGACCTTGACGCGTTTGCCGCATGCGTCAACCGCTACTGGCGGGACAAGCGCCTTCTTGACGCCGGTTCCACCAACGAGAAGGTAGACGACATCGTCGACCTCATCAGCGACCGAGCCTCGGCGGTGACGCTGACCGGCGCGGGCGGCGGCGGCTTCATGTACATCATCGCGAAGAGCGCTGCCGACGCGCGGCGTATCCGCGCGACGCTTGAGAGCGACCCGCCGTCGCCGGACTCGCGCGTCTACGCCTTCTCCGTCGACGACGTCGGCATGCGGTTTGAATGACGGCCAGGACGCCGCCGCGCGGCGCATATTTTGGTATAATACATACATTATGGCGAAGGAATACGGAGACACCAGTATCAAGACCCTTGATCCGGTGACGCATATCCGCATGCGTCCCGGGATGTACGTGGGCGAGCCGGGCACCGGCGCGATGTACCATGACTGCATCTACATCCTGATGAAGGAGGTCATCGACAACGCGGTCGACGAGTTCGGGCAGGGCTTCGGCAAGCGCATCAACGTGACGGTGGACTATGCGACCGGCGAGGTGTCGGTGCGCGACTACGGGCGCGGCATTCCGCTTGGCAAGGTGGTTGACTGCGTTTCGCAGATGAACACCGGCGGCAAGTACGACAATGAGAACTACCAGTTCTCCGCCGGCATGAACGGCGTCGGCACCAAGGCGGTGAACGCGCTCTCGGAGTTCTTCGAGGTGCGGAGCTTCCGCGACGGCGAGTTTTCCGAGGCGTACTTCGAGGAAGGGCGGCTCAAGTCGAAGAAACGAGGGAAGGACAAGACCGGCGAGCATTCCGGAACCTTCATCCGCTACAAGCCCGACGTCAAGGTGCTGAAGCACTTCAAGGTGCGCGAGGAGCACGTCCTGAGGCGCATGAAGATGTACTGCTACGTGAACGCCGGGCTCACCATCGTCCTCAACGGGCAGGAGATCCGCTCCGACCGGGGGCTTGCCGACCTCATCGCCGACGAGGCGCAGTTCGAGAAGCTCTACCAGCCGTTCCACGTGAAGACCAAGTCGCTGGAGATCATCTTCACCCACACCAACCGCTTCGGCGAGGAATACCACACCTTCGTCAACGGCCAGTACACCACCGACGGCGGCACCCACCTCACCGCCTTCAAGGAGGCGCTCACCAAGGCGCTCAACGACTACGACCCGAAGAAGAAGTTCGACGGCGACGACATCCGCGACGGGCTCATCGGCGCGGTCTCGGTGAGAATCATGAACCCGGTCTTCGAGGGGCAGACTAAGATCAAGTTCGTGATGAACGACATCCGCGCCGAGCTCGTCGCCGAGATGAAGAAGGAGATCGAGGCCGCGCTCCACCGCTCGCCGTCCGAGACCGACCGGCTGATCGCCAAGATCGAGGAGACCGGCAAGATCCGCTCGCAGCTCAACACCATCAAGAAGCAGGCGCGCGAGCGCTCGCAGGCGGTGTCGGTGCGGGTGCCGCAGCTGAAGGACTCGAAGAACCACCTGCGCCTCGACCGCATCAACAAGAAGACTGGCCGCCCCGAGGGCGACGACACCATGATCTTCCTCACCGAGGGCAAGTCCGCCGGCGGCACGCTCGGCAACGCGCGCGACGCGCTCAACCAGGCGGTGTTCTTCCTCCGCGGCAAGCCGCTCAACACCTGCGGCGTCGGCAAGGACGTCCTCTACAAGAACGAGGAGTTCTTCAACCTCATCAAGACGCTCGACGTGGATGAGTCGCTCGAGCGCCTCCGCTACGGCAAGATCATCTTCGCGACCGACGCCGACGTGGACGGGCTCCACATCCGGATGCTGCTCGCCACCTTCTTCATGCGCTTCTACCGCCAGCTGGTGACGGACGGCCGCGTGTTCATCCTCGAGACGCCGCTCTTCCGCGTGCGCAACAAGAAGGAGCAGTACTACTGCTTCTCCGAGGAGGAGAAGCTCGCGGCGCAGGCGAAGTGCGGCCGCGGCTGCGAGACCACCCGCTTCAAGGGCCTCGGCGAGCTGAACGCCAAGGAGTTCAAGGACTTCATCGGCGAGGATATGCGGCTGACGCCAGTCACCTGCGCGGACGACATCGACGTCGAGAAGACGATCAAGTTCTACATGGGCGCGAACACGCCCGAGCGCAAGAACTACATCATGGATTCGCTCGTGTGCGACGCGAGCGACTTCTAGGACGGAGGGACGGAGATGGAGTATTCTCGATTCGGCACGGTGGACGAGAAGGGGCGGCTGCAGCCGCCCAAGCCGGAGCCACGTCCAAAGAAGCTGACGCCTGGCCGCAGGCGCGGGAGCGCCGTCTCCTTTGCCGTGTCGGTCGTCCTTGCCGTGGCGGTGTCGCTTTGGGCGTGGCGGACCGCCTCGCCGGCGAGCTTCGCGCGCGCCTGGGACGGAACGCAGCGGTTCTTTTCCGACCTGCGCGGCAGCGTCTCGGTCAAGTCCGACCAGTCCCGTCCGCGCCCCGGCGCCACCGGCGCGGTGAAGGTTACGAGCTCGACGCCGAAGAAGGTTTCAAAGCCAAAGGAGGGAAACGCGAAATGAACAAGACCATCGTGATCGGAGCCGCCGCGTTGGCGGCGCTGGCGTCTGGATGCGAGCCCTCCGGCGGCCGGCGCGTCGCCGCGCTCGACGACGCGGCGTGGAAGGAGAGCGTCTGGATCAGCGTCCCCGGCGCGCCGACGGTGCCGGACGACTGGTGGCAGAAGAAGGTTCAGCGCGCGGCCGACGGCACCAGCTGGTTTGTGGGCAGACTCGAGAACGCCGCCAAGGTGAAGAAGGCCACTTGGATGACGGCCGGCCTCGGCGTCTACGAGGTCTACGTGAACGGCGCGCGCGTCGGCAGCGACTTCCTTAAGCCCGGCTTCACCCACAACGAGAAGACGAAGTATTCCTTCACCTACGACGTCACCGACCTCGTCAAGGCCGGAGCCGGCGACGAAAACTTCTTCGCCGCCGAGGTCTCCGCCGGCTGGTGGCGCGACAAGATCGTCAACTTCAACGGCCGGAAGAGCGCCTTCCGCTCGGTCGTCGAGCTCGAGTACGCGAACGGCGAGAAGCAGCTCTTTGGCACCAACCTGAAGGACTGGAAGTGCGGCGTCGCCGGCGCGGTGAAGCACGCGGCGATCTTCGACGGCGAGGAGTACGACGCGCGCGTCGCGCAGCCATACTTCGGCGCGGACGACTTCGTCGCGCCCGAGGAGAACAAGGAGTTCAAGGGCGAGATATTCCCGACCGCCGGCGCGGAGGTCGTCCTCCGCGGCGACCTGGCGCTCAAGCCGGTCGAAGCGTACTGCTGGAAGGGCGTCGAGGGCGAGGACAAGGCGAAGAACGTCTTCGGCAAGGTGGTGAAGACCCGCGTCTTCGACCCCGCCGCGGCGCTCGCGGTCGAGCCCGGCGAGACGCTCGTCGTCGACTTCGGCCAGAACTGCGCGGCGGTTCCGGCTTTTGTGATGAAGTCCGAGCCCGGCGCCACGCTCACCTGCCTTCCAGGCGAGATGCTCAACGACATGAACGGCGAGCGCAGCCGCGGCAACGACGGCCCCGGCGGCTCGGTCTACCGCGAGAACCTGCGCGTTCCGACCCAGGGGATGCGCGCGGTCTACACCTTCGCGACGGCGAAGGACGAGCTCTATGTGCCGCGGTTCACCTTCTTCGGCTACCGCTACGTCTCGATCACCGCCGACAAGCCGGTGACGATCAGCCTGCGGTCCGTCCCCGTCACTTCGATCACGAAGGAGATGGAGACCGGCAGCCTCTCGACCGGCGACGAGTCGCTCAACCGCTTCATCGCCAACGTCTACTGGGGCCAGCTCTCCAACTACCTCTCGGTGCCGACCGACTGCCCGCAGCGCAACGAGCGCCTCGGCTGGACCGCCGACACCCAGGTGTTCACCGAGACCGGCGCCTTCAACGCCGACACCTCCGCGTTCTTCCGCAAGTGGATGCGCGACATGCGCGATACCCAGGACAAGCGCGGCGGCTATCCCGGCGTCGCGCCGCTCGCGCAGTACGGCAGCACCGACTACATGCGCATGTGCTGGGCAGACGCGGGGATCGTGGTGCCGTTCGAGATGTTCAAGCAGTTCGGCGACGCCGAGATCGTGAAGGAGAACTGGGCGTCGATGGAGAAGTACATGAACCGCCTCGATGAGACCGGATGTGAACACTCGAAGCTCATCGACGAGAACCACAACTACCAGTGGGCCGACTGGCTTTCGTTCGAGGACCTCGAGTCCTGCAGCGACCGCATGCGCAGCCCCGACGGCTCGATCAAGCCGGCGGCGATCCTCTACTGGGACTTCCTCTACTCCTGCTACTGGGCGCTCGACAGCGACATGATGGCCGCGATGGCGAAGGGCGTGGGCGACGAGGCCGGCGAGAAGAAGTACGCCGCTATGGGCGAGAAGGCGCGCGCGCAGATCAGGGAGATGTTTTTCGACAAAAAGACCGGGATGCTCGTCAAGGAGATCGACGGCCTCCAGACCGCGAACGTGATGGCGCTCGCGTCCGGGGTCGTCGAGGGCGATCGGCGCGCCGCGATCGCCGCGCATCTCAGGGAGCTCATCGAGGGCGAGAGCGAGATCGACGAGGCAGGCTACCGCAAGCGCGTCAAGGGCGTCCTGAAGACCGGCTTCCTCGGCTCGCACTTCGTGATGGACGTTCTCGCGGACAACGGCATGGCGGACCTCGCCTACACGCTGCTCCTGAGCCACAAGTTCCCGAGCTGGCTCTACTCCGTCGACCAGGGCGCGACCACGGTCTGGGAGCGCTGGAACGGCTATGTCAAGGAGCGCGGATTCGGCCCCGTGGGGATGAACAGCTTCAACCACTACGCCTACGGCCAGGTGGTGGCCTGGATCTACCGCCGCGCCGCCGGCATCGCCGCCGACCCCGCCTCGCCCGGCTTCAGGACGATCGTGATGAAGCCGCTGCCCGACCGCCGCCTCGGCTCCGTCAAGGCGTCCTACCGCTCGGCCGCGGGGCTCGTGACGAGCGCGTGGAGGTACGAGGGCGAGACCTGGATCTGGGAGTTCACCGTCCCCGAGGGCGCGGTCGCGCGCGTCACCCTGCCGGGCGAGTCCGAGCCGAAGGAGTATCCGGCCGGGTCGTACGTCATCAGGCGCTGAAAGACAGGAGGCTGGTTTTGGCAATGCCGGGAATCAAGAAGCTCGCAGCCGCCGCGCTGGCGGCAATGACATGCTCCGCCGCCTGCGGCGCAGCGCCCAAGTACGTCTTCCTCTTCATCGGCGACGGGATGTCCGTCCCCCAGCGGATGACGGCCGAGGAGTTCTCCCGCAAGAGCGGGGCCGGCTCGCTGGCGATGAACGCGCTGCCGTTCAGCGCGATGACGCGCACCTGCTCGGCTGACTCGCTCGTGACCGACTCTGCGGCGGCGGCGACGGCGATTGCCTGCGGCGCCAAGACGAAGAACCACTATTCCGGCGTCGACCCCGAGGGGAAGCCGGTGTACTCCTCCGCCGTTGCCGCGAAGAAGGCGGGGGTCAAGGTCGGCATCGTGACGACCGTGACGATCACGCACGCGACGCCGGCCGGCTTCTACGCCCACCGCAACAACCGCGGCGACGCCTACGGCATCTCCATCGACCTCGCCGACTCCGGGTTCGACTTCTTCGCGGGCGGCGGACTCGACGTCTCGCCCAAGAACTCCACGAACCACGTGCAGTACGCGAAATGCGGCGATGCCTACGAGTACATCCGCTCCAAGGGCTACAAGATCGTCGAGACGAAGGACCAGTTCCTTGCGCTCAAGCCCGGCGACGGCAAGGTGTTCACCAAGTTCACGAACTACGCGCTCGAGTACACGATCGATGCCGACGGTTCCCAGCCGACGCTTGCCGAGATGGTTGCCAAGGCGGTTGAAATGCTCGACGGCGAGAAGGGCTTCTTCATCATGGCCGAGGGCGGCCGCGTCGACTGGGCCGGTCACGCCAACGACGCGGCGACGAACCTCCGCGACGTCCTGGCGCTCGACGCGGCGGTCAAGGTGGCGCTTGAATTCCAGGACAAGCATCCCGACGACACGCTCGTAGTCGTCACCGGCGACCACGAGACCGGCGGCATGTCGATGGGCTTTGCGGGGACTGGCTACGCGCTCTACATGGACCGCCTCGTGAACCAGACCATGTCCGTCGGCAAGTTCGGCGAGAAGGTCGATGCCGCGTTCAGGGCCAAGCCCGACCTCTCGTTCGACGACGTCAAGCCGATAATCGCCGAGGCGTTCGGCTTCAAGTTCGAGGGCGACGCCAAGAAGGACGGCATGGTGCTTACCGAGGCCGAGCTGAAGGGCATCGTCGCGGCGTTCGACCACGATGTCCAGTTCCACAAGTCGAAGATCGAGGAGAATTCAAAGTACGACGGCGAGAAGCGCTATCTCCTCGGCGGCGAGTGCCGCGTCGTGATGTCGCACAAGTGCGGCATCGGCTGGAGCTCCGGTGCCCACACCGCGATGCCGGTTCTCACGACCGCGAAGGGCCGCTGCGCCGAGCAGTTTACCGGCTTTATCGAGAACACCGACATATCCAGGATAATGAAGGCTTTCTACGAATGAAGAAAGCCGTCCCCGTCGTCGTCCTTGCGCTTTGCTGCGCGGCGCTTCTGCTCGTGCCGGGGGCGCGGCGGCTTGCGGACGACGGGGCGCGGACAGTCTGCGCAGAGGTCGTCGAGACCGACGATTCCGGACTGCAGCTGCACGGGCTCGTCGAGTTCGGCACCCAGCTCATGAAGGTGCGGCTCCCCGACGGGCGTGTCTTCCAGGCCGCGAACGAACTGCGCGCGCAGATGGAGCTCGACAAGAAGTTCTCGGTCGGCGACACCGCGCTTGTCGTCCTGCCTCCGAACGCGGCGGACGGCGACATCCTCGTCGCCCGCGACCACTGGCGCATGGGCTGGGGCTTCGCGTTCTTCGCCGGCTTCTGCGTCCTTCTCTGCGTGTTCGGCGGCTGGACCGGGCTGAAGGCGCTGTTCAGCTTCGTCTTCAGCTGCCTTGTCGTGTGGAAGCTCCTCATACCGCTCGTTCTCGCCGGATGGCATGCGTCGACGGTGGTGTTCGTAACGGTCGCCGTGCTGACCGGCGTTATAATGTATCTTGTCGCGGGATGGACGAGGAAGGGCATCAGTGCGTTCGCGGGGGCGATGCTCGGCGTCGTCGCCTCGCTGGCGCTCGCCCATTTCTTCGGGCGCGTCATGAACGTCAACGGCGCGACGATGCCTTTTGCGCAGCAGCTGCTCTATTCGGGGTTCTCGGGGCTGGACCTGCAGGACATCTTCTTCGGCGCTATCGTGCTTGCCTCCTCCGGAGCGGTGATGGATTTGGCGATGGACATTTCCGCCGGCGTCTCCGAGGTGGCCAGGCACTCTCCCGGCCTTGGCCGCCGCGAGCTCTTTATGAGCGGCATCAGGATCGGCCGCGCCGTCGTCGGCACCATGACCACCACGCTGCTCCTCGCCTACTCCGGCGGCTACCTCACCTTGCTTATGGTCTTTGCCGCGCAGGGGACGTCGCCGGTCGATTTCATCAACTCCACCCTCGTCTCGGCCGAGTTCGTCAAGACCATGGTCGGCAGCTTCGGCCTGGTGCTGGTGGCGCCGGCGTCGGCCCTGGTCGCCGCCTACCTTCACGACAATGGGTAGCGGAGGCGAGAAGGGCGTGTCGGCGGCCGTGCTGACCATCGTCGTGCTTGCGTCGTGCTGGACGGCGCTGGCGGTCGAGGTCTCGAACCGCTACCGCAGCCCCCGCAACCCCGAACGCGCGGTGCGCGCTTCGACCGAGCTCATCGTGCTCCACACCACCGAGGCCCCTGCGCGCAGCTCGCTCAACAAGCTCTGCGACCGCGGCGAAGCCCACTACTGCGTCACCGAAGACGGCACCGTCTACGCCATCGTCGACCGCGACCGTGAGGCGTTCCACGCCGGCCGCTCGATGTGGAACGGCAAGGAGGACGTGGACAAGTTCTCGGTCGGCATCGAGTGCGTCGGCTATCATGACCAGCCCATGGGACTGGTGCAGCTGAGGGCGATCGCCGCGCTGGTGCAGGAACTGAAGACGATGTACAAGCTTGGCGACGACCGCGTGGTCTGCCATAGCCACGTCGCCTACGGCGCGCCCAACCGCTGGCAGCGCAACCGCCATCGCGGACGCAAGCGCTGCGGCATGCTGTTTGCGATGAATACCATCCGGCGGATCCTGGGCCTCAAGACCAAGCCTGCGAGCGACCCGGACACACGTGCGAAGCGGCTGGTGGTGGGCGACCAGTACCTTAGGAAGGTCCTCTACGGCGGCGTCGACACCATGGCTTCGCACTATCCAAAGCCGGCGCCGGCGAAGCCGCAAGTCGCAAAAACGCCGCCTGTAAAAGCGCCGCCTGTAAAGACGCAGCCCGCCAAAGCGCCGACGCCGAAGCCACAGGTAGTGAAGACGCCGCCGAAGCAACAGCCCGCGAAGCCGCAGCCGGCGCCGAAGCCGCCGCCGGTCGTGCAGGCGAAGAAGGTGCCGCGCACCGAGGCTGAGCTGAAGTCCATGGGCTATTCGCGCAAGGGCGTCATTTCGCCGGGACTGACCGCGATGAAGATCGCCGGGGCGAAGTGGAACGCCGACAACACCTACTACGTGGTGCGGGGCAAGGCGACTCCCGGCTCGATGATCAACCCGACGAAGATAGAGGTCGGCGCGGCGATTTGGATGAAGTGATTTCAACAAGGAGGAAGACATGCAGCTGATAGACGGCAAGGCGCTCGCGAAGCGCATGAGGGAGGAGATAGCGGCGGATGTCGCCGCGCTGAAGGCGGAGCGCGGCGTCACCCCCGGGCTCGCGGTGGTGCTGGTCGGCGAGGATCCGGCCAGCGTCTCCTACGTTACCGCCAAGGAGCGCGCCTGCGCCGAGGCGGGGATGCGCTCGGTGGAGGTGCGGCTCCCGGAGAGCGTCGCCGAGGACAAGCTCGTCGCCGAGATCGCCCGCCTCAACGCCGATCCGGAGATCGACGGCGTGCTGGTGCAGCTGCCGCTGCCGCGGGGCATCGACACCAAGCGCGTCATCGAGGCGATTTCGCCGGAGAAGGACGTGGACGGCTTCACCCCCGTCAACATCGGGCGGATGATGATCGGCGACAAGTGCTTCCTTCCGTGCACGCCGCACGGGATTGTGAAGCTCATCGAGTTCGCCGGCATGGACCTCAAGGGACGCCATGTGGTGGTGATCGGTCGGTCCAACATCGTCGGCCGCCCGCTCTCGGTGCTGCTCTCCATGAAGGGCGTCGATGCCACGGTCACGCTCTGCCACACGGCGACGCGGGACATCGCGGCCTTCACCCGCACCGCCGACGCGGTGGTGGTGGCGGCGGGTCGCCCCGGCACGCTAACCGGCGACATGCTCCGGAAGGGCGCGGTGGTGATCGACGTCGGCGTCAACCGGGTGCGAGACGCCACGAGCGCGCGCGGCTACCGTCTCGTCGGCGACGCCGACTTCGAGTCCTGCTCGCGCGTCGCCTCGGCGATCACTCCGGTCCCCGGCGGCGTCGGCCCGATGACGATCACCATGCTGCTCTGGAACACGCTCGCATCCGCTCGTCGTCGGGCGAAGTAGAAGATGTCCCTCCGGTTCCACATCCACACCTACGGGTGCCAGATGAACGTGCGCGACTCCGAGGCGGTCGCGGCGATGCTCGCCGCCGCCGGCCACGTGCGCGCGGAGGGCGAGGAGGACGCGGACCTCGTCGTCGTCAACAGCTGCACCGTGCGCCAGAAGGCGGAGGAGAAGGCGGTCGGCAAGGTGGGCAACCTGATCGCCGCCGGCAAGATCGTGGGACTCGCCGGTTGCGCCGCGGAGCGGATGGGCGAGGAGGTGTTCCGCCGGCTGCCGAAGCTCCACTTCGCGGTCGGTCCGCGCCAGCTCTGGCGCATTCCGGCGATAGTCGCCGAGTTCGAGTCCGCCCCGCCCGGACGCCGGCCGCGGCGCGTCCTCGCGGTCGGCGCGGGCGAACTGCCGCGCGGGCTCGACGCGCACCTCGCCGCGGCGGACGGGTCGTTTGCCGCGGTGCAGAGCTACGTGACGGTCATGGTCGGCTGCGACAACCGCTGCAGCTACTGCATCGTCCCGTCCGTGCGCGGGCACGAGTGGTGCCGGCCCGAGGCCGAGATCGTCGCCGAGGTGAAGTGCCTGGCGGCGCGCGGGGTGAAGGAGGTTTGCCTGCTCGGACAGAGCGTGCTCCGCTACCGCGGCGACGGCGGCCGCGCCTTCCCGCATCTCCTGCGGGAGCTGCAGGGAGTCGAGGGACTGGAGCGCATCCGCTTCACCTCGGCGCACCCGGCCGGCTGCACCGAGGAGCTTCTCGCGGCCTACCGCGACTGCCCCAAGGTCTGCCGCCACCTGCACCTGCCGGTGCAGTCCGGTTCCGACCGCATCCTCAAGTCGATGGGGCGGCGCTACGACCGCGCGGAGTACCTGGACGCCGTCGCGCGCCTGCGCGCGTTCGACCCCGAGTTCGCGGTGACGACCGACGTGATCGTCGGCTATCCCGGCGAGACTGAGGAGGACTTCGAGGCGACGCGCTCGCTGATGGAGGAGGCTGGCTTCGACAACGCGTTCGTCTTCAAGTACTCGCCGCGGCCCGGCACGCGCGCGGCGGAGATGGCGGACGACGTCCCCGCCGCCGAGAAGGAGCGCCGCGACCAGGTGCTCTTGGCCGACCAGGAGCGACGCGGGCTCGAGCGCAACTCGCGGCTCGTCGGCTCGGTGCGCGCGGTGCTGGCGGAAGGGCCGTCGAAGCGCAACCGCGAGCGCTGGAGCGGACGCGACTCCGGCAACCGGATAGTGGTCTTTCCGCCGGTGGACGGGGTGTCCGTCGGCGACGAGGTGGAGGTGCGCGTCGACGAGGCGCACGCGCAGATACTGGTAGGGGAGGTAGTTGGATGAGAGAGAAGATCATGCAGCCGATAGAATTTGTCGACCGCCGCTCCGGTGAGCGCGTGGTCGAGACGGTGATGGGCGACGCCGCGCTGCGCTTCGCCTACGAGACGCTGCTCGGGCGGACGCTCTGGCCGGTCCTCTTCGGATCTCGCCTGGTGTCGGCCGCGCTCGGACGCCGCTACGATTCGCCGCGGTCGAAGAAGGACATTGCCGCGCTCGCGAACCTCGCGGGGTGCAGCCCCGAGGAGGCGGAAAAGCCGATCGAGGAATACGCGTCGTTCAACGACTTCTTCACCCGGCGGCTGAAGCCGGGGGCGCGTCCGCTTGGCGAAGGCTTTGTGAGCCCGGCGGACGGAAGGCTGCGCCTCTTCCTGGGCGCGGACGCCGACACGCCGTTTCCGCTTAAGGGCGCGAAGCGTCCGCTCCGCGAGGTCTTCGACTCCGCCGCGCCCGGCGGCAGGTACGACGTGGCGGTGGTGCGGCTCGCGCCGGTCGACTACCACCGCTTCCACTTCCCCTGCGACTGCGAGACGCCCGAGCCGGTGCGCGTCGTGCCCGGCGAATACCATTCGGTGAATCCGATCGCACTCCTCAGGCGTCCCGACGTCTACGCCGGCAACGAGCGCCAGAGCGTGCGCTGCCGCGCCTTCTTCGGCGACTTCTGGATGGTGGAGGTGGGCGCGTTCGGGGTGGGGACGATCGTCCAGACCGCCGAAGGCCGGCGCCACTGGAAGGGCGACGAGAAGGGTTATTTCAAGTTCGGCGGCTCGACGGTGGTCGTCGTGGTCCCGGATGGTCTGGTGCGCTTCGACGACGACCTCGTCGCCAATTCCGCCGCGGGGCTGGAGACCCGCGTCCTCTGTGGCGAGCGCATCGGCGCCTGATGCGCATCACGAATTGTTGTAGAATTCATCTATCTAAAGGGCTGCGCGGTTGGCTCTAGTCCTCTTGCATGGCTGCGGCAGATTATGATATAATACGCAATTGTTGGCGAGTAATAGGCGTAACTAAGGTATAATTCGCCAGAAAGGTAGAATTGTGAAATTCAATGTGGCGATGACTGTGGACGAGGCTTTGCGCGAGGCGGGGAGGCGTTTCGCGCAAGTCCGGCTTGCTCGCAACATAACGCAGGCAGAGCTATCGCAGCGAGCTGGAGTGTCCAAGCGATCACTTGAGCGTCTTGAGGCTGGTGCTGGAGGACTTCGGCTTGATGTTTTCTTTGCCGTTTGTGGCGCGTTGTCGCTGACGGATGGTTTTGAGTCGCTGCTTCCGGAGGTGCAGTTGTCGCCGCAGGACATCCTCGCAAAGCGAACATTGCCGAAGCGTGCGCGGCGGCGGCGCGCGGCGGCCAAAGTGTGGGGGGCTGACCAATGAACGAAGCGGCGGAAGTCTATCTTTGGGGACGGCGTATCGGCGTCGTGTCGAGGACCGAGGGCTCGTCCTGTGCGTCGTTTGCATACGACCGGGAGTTCATGGATGCGGGCATCGAGCCGTCGCCGTTGATGATGCCCGTAGGCGCCGGAACGTATTCTTTTGCCGCGCTTCCCCAGAGCTCGTTCCACGGGCTTCCGGGAATGCTGTCCGATTCGCTTCCGGACAAGTTCGGCAACGCAGTGATCGGTGCGTGGCTGAAGGCGCAGGGGCGGCTGCCGGAGAGCCTGACGCCGATTGAGCGCCTTTGCTACACCGGCGTTCGCGGGATGGGGGCGCTTGAGTACAGGCCGGCATTGTTCGACGACGAGGACAAGTCGGAGGAACTCCATGTCGACGCCCTTGCCGAACTGGCGGCCGAGGTGCTCAGGGTGCGGACCGAGTCCGTCGCCAGGCTCGTTCCCGACATGAAGCGGTACGCCTCCATCCTCAGGGTCGGCTCTTCCGCCGGCGGCGCCAGGGCGAAGGCGCTCATCGGCTGGAACGAGGCGACGGGGGAGGTGCGCTCCGGCCAGATTGCGCTTCCCGGAGGATTCGGCTACTGGCTCGTCAAGTTCGACGGAATCGCGGGCAACGGCGACAGGGAAGGCGACGACAAGTGGGGCTATGGCCGCGTCGAGTATGCCTACCATCTCATGGCCAGCGCCGCCGGGATAGAGATGACGGAATGCCGTCTCTGGGACGGGCGGCACTTCATGACGCGGCGGTTCGACCGGCTTCCGGACGGCGGCAAGCTGCATGCGCAGACGCTGGGGGCGATGGCGCACATGGATTTCAACGACCCCGCCGGCTATTCCTACGAACAGGCGTTTCGCGTCACGCGGCAGGTCGTGAACGACGCGCGGGCGGACGAGCAGCTATTCCGCCGCATGGCGTTCAACGTCCTCGCGTGGAACTGCGACGACCACGTGAAGAACATCGCGTACCTGATGGACCGGCGCGGCGAATGGGCGCTTGCGCCGGCATACGACGTCTGCTATGCGCACAATCCGGAAGGGGACTGGACGTCGCGGCACCAGATGTCCGTCAACGGCAAGCGCATCGGCATCGAGGACGCGGACATCCTCGCCTTGGCGACGTTCGCCAACATGCGCGAGCGCCGTGCGCGCGCAGTCCTTGACGAAGTGAAGGGCGCAGTCCGCGACTGGCCGCGTTTCGCGTCCGAGGCCGGTGTCCGCGGCGAGCTTGCCGAGGCGATCGCGCGCTGGCTTGGAGCGTATTGTTAGCTGCACTTCCCTCCGGCCGGCGGTTCCGCTGCCTTCATCAACACCGCGGCACTTTCCGCAGTGGAATATGGTATAATATACCAAAAATGATCAACATTGAAGACGACTATGGACACGAGCAGCTGAGAGCGCAAACTCTGCCTTAGCAGGCCATGACATTCGCCAACCGCAAGTTCATCGGATTCCTCGGCGCCGCGACGGTGGTGATCGTCGCGGAGTACATCCTCGTGCTGTCCGACGGCGTGATCGCCGGGCAGATGCTCGGCGAGAAGGCGCTCGGCGCGGCGAACATGCTCATGCCGATATTCATGGTCGTGAGCTTCTTCACCTGGCTGCTGGCGGTCGGCACGTCGATCGTCTATTCGGACGCGATGGCGCGGATGCAGCGGGAACGCGCGGCGAACCTTGCGGGGCAGGGGCTTGTCGCATCGGTTCTGCTCGGACTTGCCATTGGCGTCATGGTGTTCGCCGTCAAGGGACTCTATGTCGGCTTCATGGCGTCTGACGCCGAAACTACAGGACATGCGCTCGGCTACCTGAACTGGTATCCTCTTGTCGTCTTTCTGGAGGCAATCGACCTCCTGCTGCTGTATCTTGTCTACACGGACGGAGGCGCCGTCAGCTGTACGGTGTCCTATTGTGTGCAGGTTGTCGTGAACATAGTGCTTTCGTACGGTCTCTGCGCCGGCAAGTGGGGGCTACCGAGACTCGGCATGGGCGGAATTGCGCTCGGCACGGTGGCTGCCTATCTGTCCGGCGTCGCAATGCTCCTGCCGCGGTTTTTCCGCCGCGGAAGATGCGGGGTGCGCTTTGCGCCGAAATTCCTGCCGAATGAATTCGTGCGCTCCCTGCAGCTGAGCTTTGGGGACGCCTCGTCCGGCCTTTTCCAGGCGCTGCTGCTGTTTGTCGCCACCAAGTACATCATCCTTCTGTGGGGACCCGACACGCTGCCGATCGCGACGGTGGCGTTCTTCGTGGTTCGGCTCTCGCTGTTCTTCAACGGCGTCGGCATAGCCCTGCAGCCGATAGAGACGGTTTACCATGGAGAGGGCAATACCGCGGGGATCAACAGCCTGGTGCGGTTCGCCGCGTGCATATCGGTCCTGGAAGGCCTTTTCCTCACCGTCGTCGTGTTTGTCGCGCCCGACTTGATCGCCTCTGCGGTGGGCATCGACAACCCGGAGCATGTCAGCGAGGCGAGCCACGCGGCAAGGTGGACGTGCGTGGGGCTTACCGGGTATGCGCTTGCGTACATGCTCAATTCCCATTACCAGTACATCGGGCGGCCAGGTCACTCGGTCAAGCTGACGTCGCTGGCGTTCTTCATTGTCCCAGTCGCGCTGCTTTTTGCGTTCGGCGGGAAGATAGCGGGGATGAACGGGGTCTGGGTCGCCATCGCGGCCGGGCCGGCGATCGCAGTCGCGGTGCTCCAGATCCGCCCCCTGCTGCGCTCGCTGAAGTCGGCCAAGTCCAGGCGCAAGACCCACGTCTGGTCTGTCGACGCCTCGGACCCGGTGTCGTGCCGCGAATTGCTCGCCTCGATTGAAAAGTCCCTTTCCCGGGAGGCGCCCGGCGAAACCGTCCAGCAGATTCTCCACGCGCTGACGCTTTCCTTGGATCAGATTCGCGGGGAAAACGGGAACGACCGGCGCGTGCATGCCGAGATCACGGTCAAGCCGGAGCGGGACGGCGTGAGGGTGATCGTCAGGGACGACGGGGTGCATTTCGCCATAGAGGGGCTGGAGCACCCCGTCCGGCACCTTCCGGCCTCAGGATTCAACCGCAACATCTTCGTCTTGGCCTTGCCCGGGGACAGCTTCGGGAGGAGGTACGAGGTTCTGCGGGGATACGACCTTTCCCCGGACGAGATCAAGGAGATCGTCGACCTCGAGGACCGCAGCTTCGACGCTCGCTATCACACCACGCTGGAGCAGGAATGCGCGCTCTTCAAGTCCAACCGCGAGGGCGGCGTCGTCGTCCGCGACCGGGAGACTGGCGCCATTGTCGCGTATATGATGATTCTTCCCGTGACGGACGAGACCTACGACTTGATCCGGAAAGGTGTGCTGCTTGACACCGCGCTGGATCCCGAAAAGGTGATTCTCAAATACGACTCTCCCGGGATCTACCATATTTTCTTCGCTTCCGTCATTGTCGCCACCGCCCATAGGAGCGCCAGGATGGTAACGGCATTGGTTGACGCCATGGTCGAGGACTTCATCGCGCTGGCCGAGCGCGGCATCTTCACGGACCGCATTGTCGCCGACGTGGTGTCCGGCGACGGCAGGAAGTTCTGCCGGCTCTTCGGATTTGAGAAGGTGGGCGAGTCCGACCACGATTCGCTGATATACGAGATATCGACCATGCCGCCCAGGATCCGCATGGACACAGCCGCAATCCGGCGCCTGAAGGCGGTTTATGCGGAGCATCAAAATTGACTTGTCAAGCTGGGGGCAGGCGGTCAAGATATGGTATAATACACACCATATGAAAGACTTGAAAGCAGCCTATCGGACCATCGAGGCGGATCATTTCGCGCCGCAGATGGAGATTTCGTTCATTGACGGGGACAAGCGCTCGACGCTCAGGTACGAGAAGGTGGCCTGGAACATCGGCGGCGAGGAGAAGGGGCTCCGCTACGGCGAGAACCCGGGGCAGGAGGCGGCGCTCTACAAGCTCGTCAACGGCAACCTGGTCCTCGGCGACGTCGAGCTGCTCCAGCCCGGCCAGTACCTCGCGTCCGTCCCCGAGCTGCTCCAGTCCGGCAAGCACCCCGGCAAGACGAACGTCACCGACACCGACAACGCGCTCAACATCCTCCGGTACCTGATGGACAAGCCGACCGCGGTCATCGTCAAGCACAACAACCCGTGCGGCGTCGCGACCGGCTCCACGCTCGCCGAGGCGTATTTCCGCGCGAACAAGGCGGACCGCCTCGCCGCGTTCGGCGGCGCGATCGCGCTTAACCGCGACTGCGACATGGAGACGGCGAAGCTCGTCGTCGAGAACTACGCCGAGGTGGTGGTCGCGCCGGACTTCGCGCCGGGCGTGATGGACCTTTTCGCGACCAAGAAGAACCTCCGCGTCTTCCGCATCCGCAACATGTCGCGCCTGACCGACTTCGTCGCCAAGCACGTCATCGACTTCAAGTCGCTCATCGACGGCGGCATCGTGGCGCAGACCTCCTTCAGCGCGAACGCCCGCCGGCCCGAGGACTTCATGCCCGCCTACTGCAACCGCAAGATCACCGACAAGGCGACGGGCGAAGTCCGCTACGAAGAGCACAAGATCGCGCGCCTCCCGACCGCGAAGGAGTACGAGGACCTCGTGTTCGGCTGGCTCGTCGAGGCCGGCGTCACCTCCAACTCCGTCCTCTACGTCAAGGACGGCGCGACGGTCGGCATCGGCACCGGCGAGCAGGACCGCGTCGGCGTCGCCGAGATCGCGCGCGACAAGGCGTACACCAAGCACGCCGACTGGATCGCGTGGGAAAAGTACCAGCTGCCGTTCAACGACCTCAGGCTCAAGTTCGGCGAGGACGACGGCGCCAAGAAGCAGGCCGAGATCATGGAGCAGACGAAGGCCGAGAAGGGCGGTCTCCCCGGCTGCGCGATGGTCTCCGACGCGTTCTTCCCGTTCCGCGACGGCCTCGAGGTCGGCATCCGCCAGGGCATCACCTCGGTGGTGCAGCCCGGCGGCGCCATCCGCGACTGGGACGTGATCGACTGCGCGAACGACGCGGGCGTGGCGATGGTCTTCACCGGCCAGCGCTCGTTCCGCCACTGATACGGAGGGCGAGATGAAGAACGACTGCGTGTTCTGCGCGATTGCCGCGGGCGAGATCCCATGCTTCAAGGTCTACGAGGACGAGCTGGCGCTCGCCTATCTGGACATCAACCCGTTTTCCGAGGGCCACACCCTCGTCATCCCCAAGGCGCACACGACCGGGCTCCTGGACACGCCCGAGGAGACGCTCGCCGCGCTGCTCGCGCGGGTGAAGAAGGTCGCCGCGCACCTCAAGACGGCGCTCGGCTGCGACGGGTTCCACATCCTGCAGAACAACGGCGCGGCGGCTGGACAGACGGTCGGCCACATCCACTTCCACATCGTGCCGCGGCGCAACGGCGACCCGATCGAGTTCGCGAACCGCCCCGGCGACATGGAGCATCTCAAGGCTCTCGCCGCGCGCGTCGCCCTATGAAGACGTTTCTCGAGGGGCTGGCGTCGTTCGCGTCGCCCTGCGTGCTGCCGCTGCTGCCGGTCTATCTCGTCTACTTCGCGGCCGGCGACGCCGGCAAGGTGCGCACCGCCGTGCGCGCGCTGGCGTTCACCGTCGGCTTCTCCGTGGTGTTTGTCGCCCTGGGCGTCGCGGCCGGCTCGCTTGGCAGCGCGCTCTCAGCGCATCGCCGCGCGGTGGAGATCGTCTGCGGCATCGCCGTGGCGGCGCTGGGGTTCGGCTTCCTGGGCCTTTTTCGGTTGCCGTCGCTGGGGCGCGCGCGCAAGGTCGAGGTGCGCGGGGTGGTGTCGGCCTTTCTCTTCGGCGTTGTCTTCTCGCTCTGTCTTTCGCCGTGCGTGGGCGCGTTCCTCGCCGCGGCGCTTTTGGAGGCGGCGAGCGATGGCGGGGCTCTCACCGGCGGGCTTAAGCTCGCGGCGTATTCGGCGGGGCTGGGGGTGCCGATGATCCTTTCCGCGCTTCTCGTCGACCAGCTCAAGGGCACGCTTCAGTTCCTGCGCGAGCGGGCGAAGGCGGTCAACGCCGTCTGCGGCGTGCTGCTGATTGCGTTCGGCGCGAGCATGGCGCTGCCGGGGTGCTCTTCGCAGGAGACCAAGCCCGCGTCCGATGGCTCCGCCGCCGAGGCGCTGGCGGAGGCCGTGCCGCCGGAGGTGGAGGTCGTCGGCGAGGAGGCGTTCAATCGCGAGGTGCTGGCGGAGGAGGGACCGGTGCTGGTGGACTTCTGGGCGCCCTGGTGCGGTCCCTGCCGGCAGACGGCGCCGGTGGTCGCCGAGATCGCCCGCTCCGGCAAGGCCAAGGTGGTGAAGGTGAACGTGGACGAAAACCGCGAGCTCGCCATCCGCTACGGCATCCGCGGCATTCCGGCGTTCAAGCTCTTCCGCGGTGGCAAGGTCGAGCGCGAGGCGCTTGGCAGCACCACCCGCGCCGATCTCGAGTCAACCCTCGGCCTGTAGCCGCAGCTACCGCTCGGACGCGGTCTCGAGTACTTGGCAGGCGCGCCAGCCGCCCCAGACGAACAGTCGCCAGGGGCGTAGGCTGCGCACGCTTTTGACGACGCGGCCCTCGCGGTCGAGGAAGGTGGCGTCGATCGGGTAGCGCATGAAGAGGGTGTGGATGGCGTTGCAGCGCGGAATCAGGAGGCCGCGCCCCGGCGCCGGAGCCGGCCGGCCGATGAGCCCGCGGGCGCGTTCGGCGAAGGTCTCCGCGACGTCAACGTCCACGGCGAGCGGCTCCTCGCCGCCCGCCGACGGAATCTCGACGCGCTCCCGCCTCATGGCGCGCGTCAGAAGACGATGGCCACGTCCGGCAGCGCCGCGCGGATGCGCGACAGCTCGGCCGGATTGAGGTCCAGGTCGCCGAGCTGGAGGCTCTTGAGCGAGCGCCACGCGCGGAGGTCGGCCGGCAGCTGCTTGATCTTGGTGTGGGTGAAGGAGAGGTTCTCAAGTCCCTCGCGCTTCGCCAGCCACTCCGGCACCTCGGCGACGTCGTTCCAGGAGATGTCGAGGTCGGTGAGCTCCGGCAGGTCCTTCAGCGTCTCCGGCACCTGGGTGAACTTGTTGTTCCTGAGGTAGACGCGGCGCAGCTTCTTCAGCCCCGAGAGGTCCGGGAGCGCGGCAAGCCGGTTCTCGTTGAGCCGGAGCCACTTGAGTCCGGTGAGCGACGCGACCGCGTCGACGTTGGTGAGCTGGTTGCGGTCGAGGTTGAGGTAGTCGACGATGTCGGGGTGGAGCGCGTCCCTGCAGGACGAGAGGTCGTTGAGCCCCTGGTCGTGCAGGTAGACGCGCGCGCCCTCCGGCACCGTCTTGTACGCCGGCGTCGGCTCGTCGAAGCAGCCCGCGGCGGCGAGGCAGAGGAGAACTGCCGCGCATCCGCGCGGACGAACGAACTCAGCGAATCCAGTCATTGTCTTCCCTCCCGCCGCCGCGGCGATGCTCAGGCGTTGGCCGCCGCGACGATACCGGCGAAGTCGGCCGCCTTGAGCGCCGCGCCGCCGATGAGGCCGCCGTCGATGTCCTTCTTGGCGAGCAGCTCCGCCGCGTTCGAGGGCTTCATCGAGCCGCCGTACTGGATGCGGACGGTCTCGGCCGTCTCGGCGCCGACGAGCCCGGCGAGGGTGGCGCGGATGAGCGCGTGCACCTCCTGCGCCTGGTCGGGCGTGGCGGTCTTGCCGGTGCCGATCGCCCAGACCGGCTCGTAGGCGATCACGAGCTTCGCGCAGTCGGCGGCGGTGACGCCCGCGAGGCCGACCTTCATCTGGCGCTCGATGACCTCGTTGAGCTTGCCGGCCTCGCGCTCCTCGAGCGTCTCGCCGATGCAGACGATGGCGGTGAGCCCGGCGGCGATCGCCGCGCGCGCGCGCTTGTTGACCGTCTCGTCCGTCTCGCCGAAGTACTGGCGGCGCTCGGAGTGGCCGACGATCACGTACTTGGCGCCCGCGTCGAGGATCATCCCGGTGGAGATCTCGCCGGTGAACGCGCCGTGGTCCTCCCAGTGGCAGTTCTCGGTGCCGACGCCGACCTGCGTGCCGGCGGCCGCGGCGACCGCGGCGGGCACGTCGATTGCGGGCGTGCAGCACACGACCTCGACCGACGTGAAGTCCTTGGTGGCCTCGGCGACGGCCTTTACCAGCGCCGCCGTCTCGGACGGCTTCACGTTCATCTTCCAGTTTCCGGCGATGATTTTCCTTCTGCTCATTTTCTTTTTCTCCTTTTGGTAATTGTTTTGGGTTTTGAAGCGGTTGCCTTCGCGCCGGGCGCGAACTTGCGGTACTTTACGCCGGCCTCGCGGAAGAGCGCGCCGACCACGTCGAGGAACGCGTAGTCGCCGCCGTACACCACCTCGGCGAGTCCGGCGTTGACGATCATCTTCGCGCAGGTGAGGCACGGCGAGATGGTCACGTAGATGGTGCCGCCGCCGATCGAGTTGCCGTGCTCCGCCGCCAGGCAGATCGCGTTCTGCTCGGCGTGGGAGCAGATGCACTCGTCCAGGTGCGATCCCGACTTCACCTTGCCGGCGCAGCGCGGGCAGCCGCCCTCGAAGCAGTTCTTCACCCGGCGCGGCGTGCCGTTGTAGCCGGTGGAGAGGATGTGGTTGTCCTTCATTATCACCGCGCCGACGCTGCGGCGGCTGCAGTTCGACCGCCGCGCCACGACGTGCGCGATGTCCATGAAGTATTCGTCCCAGCCGGGACGCGGATCTGTCTTTCTAGTCGGCATTTCGGAGTAGTATACCAAAAACTGCCGTATGAGCGCAAATGCCCCCTTGCCAGTTTGCGTCCGTTTTTGGTATACTACACCCCAACAACCAAATTCGGGCGTGGCGCAGTGGTAGCGCAGTTGACTGTTAATCAATTGGTCGCTGGTTCGAATCCAGCCGCCCGAGCCATTAACCAATGTTTGAAGGCAATGTTTTCGGCCGGCTTGACCAGAAGCTGCAGCACGCGGTGGCGGACGCCGGCTATTCGGCCCCGACGCCCATTCAGGAGCAGGCGATTCCGCTGCTGCTTGACGGCCGCGACCTGATCGGCATCGCCCAGACTGGCACCGGCAAGACCGCGGCGTTTATGCTGCCGATCCTTCAGCGCCTGATCAAGGTGCGCAAGCCGCGCCGCATCGGCCATCCGCGCGCGCTCGTCCTCTCGCCGACGCGGGAGCTCGCGGTGCAGACGGCGGAGAACGCCCGCCGCTACTCGGCGGGGGCGGGGCTGCCGTCCGCGTGCCTCATCGGCGGCGTAAGCCAGTACGGGCAGGTGAAGGACCTCAAGAAGGGCGCCGAGACGGTCGTCGCCTGCCCGGGGCGGCTCATCGACCTGATGACGCAGGGCATCGTCTACCTCGACCAGGTGGAGCTGTTCGTCCTCGACGAGGCCGACCGCATGCTCGACATGGGCTTCTTGCCCGACATCCGGCGGATCATCTCCAAGCTGCCCGAGCGCCGCCAGTCGATGTTCTTCTCCGCCACCATGTCCCCGCCGATCGCCGCGCTCGCGGCGGAGCTGGTGGTCGATCCGGTCAAGATCGAGATCGCCCCCGAGGCGCCGGCGGTGGAGAAGATCAGCCAGAAGGTGATGTTCGTCGACAAGGCGTGCAAGGACTCGCTCCTGATCCACCTCCTCAAGACCCATCCGGAGTGGACGAAGGTGATCGTCTTCGCGAAGATGCGCCACGGTGCCGACCGTGTCTGCAAGAAGCTCTCGCGCGAGGGGATCAACTGCGCGGCCATCCACTCCGACAAGACCCAGGGCCAGCGCACCCGCGCGATGGACGGCTTCCGCCGCGGCGAGATCCGGGTGCTGGTGGCGACCGACATCGCCTCGCGCGGCATCGACGTGAAGGACGTCTCCTGCGTCGTCAACCTGGAGCTGCCGCTGGAGACCGAGAGCTACGTCCACCGCATCGGCCGCACCGCCCGCGCCGGCGAGAGCGGCGTCGCCATCAGCTTCGTCGCCGGCGAGGAGCGCTCCCTGCTCAAGGCGGTGGAGCGGTTTATCCGCAAGACCATCCCCGTCGACCGCGACCAGCCATACCACAGCGACGTCGCCGATCGCCGCGCCGGCCGCGAGCACGACGGGCTGCCGCAGGCGCCGTGGGTGCATCCGGCTAACCGCAACCGCAACAACCGCAAGCGCCAGGGGCACAAGAGCTTCAAGGGACACCGCCAGCCCGACTTCGGGCAGAAGCGCAACGGCTCGGGCGCATGACGGACGAAGTTCAGACGCGGAAAAGCTGGTTCGTGCTGCACGTCAAGCCGCGCACGGAGAAGAAGGTCATGCTGTATCTGGCGCGATACGGCTGCTTCAGGTACCTTCCGCTGGTGCTGAAGGTCACCAAGGTCCAGCGGCGCAAGGTGCGCAGGTCCGTCCCGGTGTTCCCCGGGTACGTGTTCTCCCGGATGTCCCCGGAGGAGCGGATCGAGATGCTCCGGACCAACCTCATCGTCAGCACCATATACGTGACGCGCCCGCGCGAGATGATCCACCAGCTGAGGCAGGTCGAGCACGCGGCGAAGCATGCGCCGCCGGATATGCGCCGCACGCAGCTTTTCAAGCAGGGGGATTTTGTCAGGGTGACGGCCGGTCCGCTGCGCGGCACCGAGGGCTACGTCCGCCGCGAGGGATCGTCCGCCAAGATCTGCCTTAACGTCGAGATCCTCGGCGCGGCAGTCGAGCTTTCGGTGTCTCCGGAGGACCTGGAGAAGGTCGAATAGCCGTTTCCGCGCCCCCTTCGGACGACCGCTTGACTTCTGTTAACTAAAAGGTTAAAATACGCGATATTAAGTTGGCGCATTATGCACCAGCGACGTCAGAAGTCGGGCAAACCCGTGGAAGTGAGGTATTCGGCTGCATACCCCACGGGGCGAGAGCTTGGCGCCAAGTGAAGACCGTCGACCATATCTGCTCCGTGTTCCTGCGCCAGATTCTCCTGCGCATGAAGGAGCTCGGGCTTTCCCAAACCGACCTCGCCAAGCGGATGAAGGTGTCCCGCCCCTACATCACCAAGGTCCTCCGCCAGGACGTCAACTTCTCCTTCCGCACCGCGGCCAAGCTCGCGCGGGCGCTGCAGATGGACTTCTCGCCGGAGCTCCACAGCTGCCGGTCCCGCGGCGGAATTGCCGCGGTCGGGGCGATGCTGATGCTTTTCGCGGGCTGTGCGACGGGTGGCCTGGGCAATGCGTTCCTGTCCTTCGGCCGGCTGCCGCTGGCCGAAGGCGGCAAGCCGCTCGCGGACATCGTCATCTCCCCCGACTCCGACCCGGGCGTTCGTTTTGCCGCGGACGAGCTTAAGTCGCACCTCGACCAGATTACCGGCGGGGACTTCGCGATCGTCGCCCAGCCGACGGCGGGCCGCAAGGCGCTGCGGATCGGATACAACCCCAGGCTTGAGGAACAGCAGCTCCGGATCGCGTTCTCCGACGACGGCGTCGCCCTTGAAAGCGGCGGCTTCCCCGAATACGCCGTGCTGGACTTCCTTTGGGACTACTGCGGGGTGCGGTGGCTCGACCCCACCGACTCCGGCACGATTGTTCCCTCCGACCCCGATCTCGCCGTCAAGCGGCAAGACCGCGAGGCCAGGCCCTTCGCCAAGGGGCGCAACCCCGGCAACATGTGCGACGGGCGCACGTTCGCCGCCGCCTATTCGCCTGAGCTCTGGACAACTGGTTCGCCGGGATGGACCAACTATCTCCAGGTCGCCTATCCGTCTGCGTTCGCCAACGGGCGTTCCTTCGCCGCCGCGAAGGAGAAAATTGACCGGCGCAAGATCCTCTTCCTCCGGCGCATGAAGGCCGGTGGCGAGATCTCGAACGCCAACCATTCGTTCTACTGGTGGTACAACCGCTTCTGGGACAAGGCCAGCCCGGGGTTCGAGCATTTCCGGCCGGAGCTCTTCGCCAAGGGATACAAGGGCGTGAATGAGCCGCCCCAGCTCTGTTTCTCCAATCCGGAGGTGCTGAAGCAGACCGTCGCCGATGTCCGGGACTACTTTGACCACGGCGGATACCGCGCAACCTACCGCAACATCGGCATGCAAGGCCATATCTGGGGCAAGGATACGTATTGCCTGGAGCCGATGGACAACCTCGGCTTCTGCAAATGCGAGGAATGCGAGCGCCAGTATCGCCCCGACCTCGAGAAAGTCAACTCCCAGCATTCCGACTATTGGTACCGTTTCGTCAATGCCGTGGCGAGGGAGATCGCCCGGTCGCATCCAGGCAAGCAGATCTCGACCCTCGCCTATGGTTCGCGGTGCGGAGTCCCGTCCTTCCGGCTCGAGCCGAATGTGGTCGTCCATTATTGCTTTATCTGCAACCGCATGCCATATGTCGACAACTATGCCATTGAGGTGCGCCAGCTCCATGACTGGCGGGCGGCATATCCCTGCCGGCCGTTTGGGCTTTGGCTCTACAACACCTTCCCCAAGGAGCGCGCCGACCGCTTCACCCACGTCAACTGCTTCCCGGGGTTCTTCGCGCAGGTGCTCAGGGACGAATACGAGCTGCTTGCCGATCTCGAGATTTCCAAGAACATCTTCAACTGCGGTTTTGTGGACGACTACGAAAACTACCTGTCGCTTCGGTGGATGTGGAACCCGAGGGAGCCGCTCAAGCCGCTCGCGGCCGACTACTTCTCGTCTTATGGCGCGGCCGCGGCGCCGATAAGGCGGTTCTACGACCTGGCCGAGGCGCGCTACTGCAAGGCGGCGAACTACCCGCGGGATTTCCTGGACAAATACCAGTATGCGCACCAGTCGGCGCGCATCGCCTGGGATGTGCTCGGCACGCCCGAGGTCATGCGCCGGCTGGGGGAATTGATGGCGGAGGCCGAGCGCCTTGCGGATACGCCGCAGGCAAAGGCCCGCGTCGCCAACTGGAAGGCTGGCATCTTCGACTACATGAGCGCCGGCGCCGCCGAGTGGCGAAAGCGCGGCAAAACCGCCGCGGCAGATTGTTGTTTAGCCGCAAAGAACGCAAAGAACGCAGAGATTTGAACCACGATATGCACAGAAGGATGGAGATGTGGTATAATACGCACGTAAGCATGAACGGAGGAATGTGCATGTCGCGGCAGTTTGTCACCAAAGTGAGGTATTCGGCTGCATACTTCACGGGCGTGGAGCGTTGTGGTGGGCTTCGTTAACGTTTCAGAGATAACTATCACTAGATTGTTCAATCGATTGGAGGGCGTATGCGAATAATAAGCAAAGAGCATGAGGATGCAATGCGGAAAAATCGGGTGTATTGCTTGATTGTCAATACACCAAGGCCTGATTTTACTGCGTTGCAGAAGGATTCGGATGAGTTTGAACGCTGGATTTCCAAAGTCCACCGCAAGGTGCGCGCGGGAATTGTAAAAAGCAAGATGCGTACAAGATGATGGACCTGCAGTCATTTGCGACAGACGATTTTGTCCTTGAGCATCTAACCGACTCAAGTGAGCATCGGCAATTGCTGGAGTCGTTTTCTGTTGGCAACAAAGCAACTGGACTTGAACGCTACCTCAAGCGTCGCGCCATACTGGATGAGACAAGGAATGAATGTAGGACATATCTTGTGAAGGATGTCGTTTCAGGTGAGTTGGCCTGTTATTTCTCGTTGCGCACTGGACTCATCACGGTGTCGGCCGGTGATGGAGGTTTTGACACGGTTCCTGCTGCGGAGTTGTCAAATTTTGCCGTAAACGCTTCCTATAGCGCCGCACAGAGGAACGAGAGAAAAATCGGTGCATACGTGTTTATCAAGTTTATTCTCCCGGTTGTAAAGAGAGTTGCCGAGTGGATTGGGATGCAGTGCCTCTATGTCTATGCGCTTCCTGCGAGTAAATTGATTTCATACTATGAAAGACTTGGCTTCCGGCGGATGTCCGATGAGGACGCGAGATTTGTGTACAGCCACGTAAAACCGCGTTATGATCAAGGTTGTGTGTTCATGTACATGTATGTTTGACGTATTGAATTCTGCTATGTAGAGCGTTGGCGGATTGACACAGAAGGATGGAGATGTGGTATAATACGCACGTAAGCATGAACGGAGGAATGTGCATGTCGCGGCGGCTTGTCGCCAAAGCGAGGTATTCGGCTGCATACCCCACGGGGCGAGAGCGTATTTCGTCCATGGGGTCACATGGAAGCCCAGATGTGGCTTGATCATTAAGGAACAATAAAATAGGGATATATTTTATGTCAGAGAAATTGCGACTTGACTCATTGGCACTTAGAAACTTCCGATGCTTTAGAGCATTGGTAGAGCCAGTTACATTCCATAAGTCATTGACGGTCTTCGTAGCCCGGAATGGGGGTGGAAAATCGGCGATACTTGATGCAGTCCGAATTTCTGTTGGAACTTTTACAAAAAGGACTAGTTCATATTCTCAGTCAAACTTCAGACCGCCCGATGCAAGCATAGACCCTTGCAACTTATTTAAGGAACAGGGGGCAATATTCCCAATATCAGTGTCGGCTAGTGGATGTGTTGATGGCAAGGAAGTCAAATGGGCACGTTCGCTTGGGGAGGGAGGACGGACGACAACCAAGGATGCCCATGTGATAACTGACTATGGTAATCGTCTTTCGTTTGGTATCAAGGATGGCAAAGGGCTTGATACGTCATTGCCAATTCTTGCGTATTATGGTACCAGCCGTTTGTGGGAAGCATCTGATACAAAGAAGGATAAGCACCCGCCAGTAGCTCAATCACGGCTAGAAGGGTATGCAGATGCGCTTACGGAAAGATCAATATTCGCATCGGTAAAGTCATGGCTTGAATATGCTTATAAAGTTTGCGATAGCAAGGTCGAAAGCGAGACTGATACGGGAAAGCGCATTGTACGTCAATTCACGGCAGTTCGTAATGCCTTGGATACAGTCTTAAGCAAAGAAGGATGGCGTAATATTCATTTCAATCATACATATATGCAGATGGCTGTAGAACGGCCGGCAGATTGTGGCGACGAGACAAACAATCGTCCAATAGTTGTTCCGATTTCATGGACTAGTGACGGTGTACTTGCTGTTTTTGCGCTTGTTGCCGATATTGCATATCGTTGCGCACGGCTGAATCCTCAGTTCGGTGAGGACGCTTGTGCAATGACGGAAGGGATTGTGATGATTGATGAAATTGATCTTTCTTTGCACCCTAAGTGGCAGCAACATATATTGAATGATTTAATAGAGGTGTTTCCTAAGATACAGTTTATCGTTACAACCCATAGCCCTCAGGTCATATCATCAATTAAGCGAGAATCCTTGCGTATCCTGACGCCGGATGGGGTCGTGCCATTTCATAGGCCAACGCAAGGTGTTGAGGTGTCTGAAATATTACGAAGTGTTTTTGGAACTGATTCAACTCCTCAGAACCTTAAGATAGTTGACAAACTAAATAGGCTTGTAGGTCTAACAAGTAATGGCTTGGGGGACACTGAAGAATGGAAAGAAATTTATGACGAGCTAGTTAGTTATTATGGTGACGAGTATGGGCCTTTACTAGGAGTTGTCCGTCACAAAGACTTCCTCAAACGTATAAGCAAGGAACGAAATGCATAAATTGGTGCGCCCAAAAGAAGAGCCGAGTGGATTGGCGGAAGCGCGATCTTTGCAGTGCAGAGATTGGAGCGCTTTTTGGCAAGGGAGATCGAAAGCTAAAGAGGAGCTACAATTGGCCTTGCTTTTAATGCAGGACGAGAAGTGCGCTTATTGTGAGTGTAAACTTGACCTTCATGAAGGGCATATCGAGCACTTTAGGAGAAAGAACGTGGACTGGTTTCCTGAGTTGACGTTTGAATGGGGCAATTTGTATTATTCATGTTGCAGAAATGGGACATGCGGACGGCATAAAGATCGTGTTCTTGATAAGCCCAGGGTTGGTGAACTCATTGATCCGTGTACTGATAATCCAGAAGATTATTTGCAATTTACCTTTGATGGCAATGTAGCCGTTCGAAGTGAGCAGTCGGAAGAAGGTGCTTCGCGAGCGACGTTGACAATCGATACCTTTAATCTGAGGCATACGCAATTGGTCGAGATGCGATTGAATACACTTAAGTCTTATGAGTGGCTAAAGCAAATGAGTGCGATACAGATAGATGCATATCTATCGCAGTTGCCATCAACAACCCCGTTTCTTACTGCAATATATCATTATTTCGGGAAACGGCTTTGTGAATGAAGCTGCCTTGGGGCTCACGCCGGCACCACATTGAGGGAAAGTGTATGATTGCTGGTTAGTGGATGATTTGGCGGAGACGAATGAACGATATGCGTAGGAGTGAATTGAGTCGAATGGCTTGTGGCTGGCCGGTTCGCGGCAGAATTGCCGCGGTGGGATGTTCGTCCATGGGGGCGGGCAGCATTGGTGGGGAAAACTACTGTGGCAATTTACTGTGGCAATCAAGTGTGACCCTGTTGCCCCTGGAATTTGGAAAGTTTAAAAGGGTTCCCTCTGACCCTTTAGAAATACACACACACACACACTGACACCTGTTTGACCAGCATGCAAATTTGTAAATATATTAAGTCTGGTGTTTTGCATGAAAAAAGACTCCCACCTGAAGATACGGTGATTTTTCAGGGGCTAAAATGGGGGAGCTTCACAAAAGTGTTTACCCCTGCTTATTGGAAGATGCAGATTGTAATGAGTGGAGCTGACCAAAAAAAGGATGAATTCAGAACCGCGCTTGAGCTTTCAGATGAGGTATGTTCCTGTTTGTTGGGGGGGTATGGTGTCTCAGCGGAAGTTAGCTATGCGGCATATCGCAAACTGAAACAATATGGCTTAACGAAACCTTGCGACGTATCTGAGCTTGAAGATGTGGCGCTAAAAATCTATAATGTTCTTGCATCAAATCTTTTGGTTCGCGGCCAAGTCTTGAAGTACCGCTTCCCAAGGCAGAAAGCAGTGCGAATTGCACAGGCATTGGTTAAATTAGGTGCCGAACAACAGCCAAGAGGGGAATTGGCCTTCCGAAACTGGCTTTTGTCGTTTAATGGAATCGGTTATAAAACAGCTTCTTGGATAACGCGGAATTGGCTGGGGAGTGATAAAGTTGCGATTATAGATATTCATATATTTAGAGCGTGCACTCTTATGGGGCTCTTCAATGGTACAGAAAATGTCGCAAAGGAGTATAGCGAACTAGAGAGAAAGTTTATAGAACTAGCGAAGGCTATACATGTGAGACCCTCGGAGATGGATTTGATTATTTGGATGCGGATGAGGGAAATGAGGCGGGCAGGGACTAGATCTTTTAATAATTATATAAAACTTAGCCACGATATTTGAAGCAACAGGAATCAAATGTTGATGGTCATCTAAAAACAAGGAGGTATAATGGGAGGTGGAGGTTATATTGGCGGCGGAGGCTATGAATCGAGTTTGTCGTCCGAAGTGGAGCGAATAGGCAGCGGAGATGCCGGTTTTCAAGGGGCGAAGGGCAATGAATCTGATTTGCAAAAGTCATGTCCCTTGTTGACTTTCGTAACGCCATTAAATTCTGTTGATCCCCAAGTTTTAAGCACTATAAAGATTGGCGATGAGCTTTTAATACGTGAGCATGCTGGATCCATAGTGGCAACTGACGTCTCTGGAAATATTGCAGGTGCAATTACTGCAGTAGAATTGGCACAATTATTTGCGTGTATGGAGGTAGGATATCGATATGTCGGGATAGTAGAGAGTATAAATGGAGGTACGTGCTTGGTTCGTATTCGACATAGGAGATAACCATATGCATGTTATAGGTGGTACATATTATGAAATAATTAGAGAACCGCAGCGCGAGATTCTTTTAGGGTCAGGTTTTAGGGCGGCAGCTTGTTTGAGTCATTTTGGAGATGTGCTGTTTCATACATATTTCCCCGAGATGGAGAGTATGAATTTGGATGTTAATGCTAAATCGTTGGGGGTCAGATTGGAGGAGGTGAAGAAATCGGAGAGGTCTAGAAAATTTGTGTATGAAACCCCTGTTTCAAAGCCATTAATCAACGATTGGAATTTAGATGATGCAGCAGCTGAGATTGTGGTGGACACTGTAGCACCTGTATTGCGGTTTGGAATGTTAGAAAAGGAAGCGAGGGTGAATGGCAATAAGGTAGTTTACGATCCTCAAAATCCACATAGACCTCAACCTTTTGATGCGAATGGCTCGTCGGCGAGAGAGTTGGTGATAGTGGCAAATCATCAAGAAATAAAGTCTTTGTTTGGAGGAGAAAATTATGATGTAGCCATAAAGCAATACTTTGAGAATCATATAGAAGCAAGAGGCGTAGTTATGAAATATGGGCCTTATGGTGCTAGGGTATTTACCCCGGATGGGAAGGTTGTAGTTGTTCCAGCGTACCGTACAAACGATGTGTTCTCAATAGGCACAGGGGATGTGTTTTCGGCGTATTTTGCCAGATTCTGGGGAGAGGACAGGATGGATTTAGTTGAAGCGGCTAATTATGCGAGTAAGGCTGTTGCTGCATATGTTTCTGGTTGGGGTAGTATTCAAAACTTGACGGTCAATGACCTAGAAGGGCTTTCATTCCGGCCTGTAAAGTTGGAGAAAAAGTTTCCTCCCCCAATATACCTTGCAGGCCCTTTCTTTACTCTTGCCGATAAATTAATGTTAAAGGAGATTAAACATGCATTCTCATCCATGGATGTGCCATTCTTTTCTCCGATTGATGATGTTGGCATAGGGGCGCCAGAACAAGTTTATAAAGGCGATATAGAGGGGCTTGAAAAATGTTCAGCAGTGTTTGCGAATATTTGCGGGCTTGACACTGGAACAATATATGAGATAGGTTATGCAAAGGCAAAAGGCAAACCAGTAGTTTTGTTTGCGCAAGACTGCAAACAAAAAGACTTGACAATGTTGCAGGGTAGTGGATGCAATGTGTATGAAGATTTTACATCCGCCATATATAATTGCGTGTGGGATGCAATTGAAAATGACAGATAAGACAGCAATATTGCTTTCTGGAGGGATGGACTCTATTGCATTGGCCTATTGGAAGCGGCCAAACATGGCGATTACGATTGATTACGGACAAGTTTCTGCCGAGGGTGAGATAAGGGCTGCAGATAAAGTCTGTAAGGAACTTGACTTGGCGCATGAAATTCTAAGGATCGATTGTCGAGATATAGGGTCTGGTGAGCTGGCAAAAACAAGTCCGGTGGCAATTGCGCCGACTAATGAGTGGTGGCCATTCAGAAATCAATTGCTGGTGACGTTCGCAGCCGCTCGTATTGTGGGTAGGGGTGTCAGTAGATTGATGCTTGGAACAGTAAGCACAGATTATGAGTATGCAGATGGAAGAAAGTCGTTTTATGATGAGATGGATAAGCTTTTGTCTATTCAGGAGGGGTCGTTGCATGTTATTGCACCAGCTATAGATATGACGTCTGTTGAATTGATAAAGGTGTCTGGCATTGGTCTAGAACTTCTTTCGTGGGCGCATTCCTGCACACGAAGTAGTTTCGCATGTGGCAAATGCAGAAGTTGCATAAAGCACAGGGAAGTAATGAAAAGCCTCGGGTGGTCCGCATATTGATGTAAAACAGTATTAATAAACAGACCTTTTTGACCAACCTTACACTAAATAACTTGATTAAAAATATGACATTTTCTGAATACAAGCAAGAAGTCGAAAAGAAATTCGGGAAGTGTACGATTCTCGATTGCGAAAGTGACCACAGTAAGAAGAATTGTGGAGGCACGGGGGATAGGGCTGCCTACAATGGTGTGTCGTGGATTGATTATTGGCGTGCGATGACAGGAAGAACTGCTGCGACTATGTACTGTAGTAGTTGTGGGAAAGAGATTTTTGTAGGAGATCCTACTTTTGCGCAGACGTTGAAGTTCTCGCGGGGAAATGATAAAGTAGAGAATCACCGCGCGCACGGAGGGCATATTTGGGTGAACACTCCTGCAAATAACGCATATACGGGAGGAAGATACATAACGCCGTTATGCCCCGGGTGTAATGGTCAACATGGCAAAGAGATTATCATTCGTAAGGACTCGAGATATTGCAAAGAATTGGGAGCAAAGGCAAACTAGGATGTACAGGCAGACCGTCACTGCAACTTTACGAACTATGGTTCGGCGTTGCAGAGTTGGGCGTTATGCGGACCGATTGAGAGGTTGAATCAGTTTCCTTGAGGACATGGAAGCCGCTTGGAGATTTATTGAACAATGTAAGGAAAGGAAATGACTCGTGACAGCTAAAGAACTCATTTTGGAGGCACTTAAACCAGCACCGCACGAAGAAGATTTGCGGATGTCAGGCGAGATTCATCGAGGAGTGTTGGAAAAAAGTGGCGATATAATTAGCTCAGATTGTCCACAGACAGTACGCAATGTTGAGGACACTTCAAAAGAGAAATCCCCAGTTCAAAACGGATGGGGTGGGTATTGGCAAAATAAGACTTGGTTGGCCTTCCCTAATGAATGTTCAAATTCTGGTTGCAAAAATGAGGAACAAAATCCTGAAATAGTTGGGGCACATGTTAGGCGAGAGGGTGAGCCAGATACAGGAAAAGATGCTTGGATTGTTCCGTTGTGCCATAAGTGCAATAGTGATGATAATAAATATCCAATGGATTTGAACAGGGGTACGATATTTGTTCGTGTTCACATGAGTGAAAGTCATAGAACTGCATATCCTGAAGAAGATATGTGCTGATCAAAAATTATTGTCGTAGGTATGATTTGTATCATGTCAATTGAGACGTAGCAATAAAGAGAAGGGGTATGGCAGGCTAAACGTGATACCTATCGACGAACTGAACGGAAAACACGATTTTTCGGAGTGCAAATCAATACTCATGAACGCAACGGGATTTATGTCAAAATGATGCGGAGAAATTGACCATGAAATTTGGATTTAATAGTCCAGAAGAGGAAAAGAAGTTTATCATTGCAGAGGGAATGGTTCCGTTTGAGGTGAAGTGTGATATTTGCGGAGAGACTCATTATCAGGGTAAGGGCGTTTATCCACTAAGGAAGGTTTCTGGTTATGGGTTGTTTTGTTGTGACACATGCTACAAAGGAAATTGGGATGGTTGGAATCCTCGACTTGAGGCGAAGTTGCTTGATCACTTGAAGAAGATAGGCGTCAATCCGCCTTCACGGAATGGAAAAGGGTGGCTTCCGCGAGAGTTTTAATAGAAATTCCGCTGGTGAAGATTGTTCTGGGAGACATGGCCATTTTCGGCTCATTTGCTTGACGGAATCCTCCCACTAAGGTAAAACAAATGACGACTGTTCATGTAGACGATATATGGATTTGGGTGCGGTTTATAGGACAGAACCTAATGAATGATTCGTCTTGGGTCTTCAGAGGACAGTCGGACTCACAGTGGGTGATTCAGAGCACTTTTGAGCGAGAATATGGTACAGGTGACGAGAACGATTTAGGACACGGCCCTATATTTGCTGAGGTCAGGTTAAGGGCGCAAGAGCGACGCTTGTTGACTCAATTTGTTCGCGATGGATGGAAATACAAGGGTGATAATTACAGCGGAGATTTATCGAAAATCGAATGGTACTCGTTAATGCGTCACTATGGCATTCCCACTCGGATGGTGGACTTTACTGAGTCGGCGGTGATTGCGCTATATTTTGCGCTTAGTGACAATGATGCGGAACATAACTTTGCAGTTTGGAGTGTTAATAGTAAAATGATAGGCAATGTGGAGATTCTGAAAGAGATAAATAAGGAAATATCATGCCAATATGGTCTTGACGCCATGAGGAGATTGAATGGGCGCGGACGTCGTGAAGCGGAAAGAAAGGCACTAAGAAATTGTACAGGGGTTTATTACAATGCCATATCTGCGATTTCTGCAAATGAAGAGTTTGCTGAGAGTATTCTTGGTGATGCAATTGACTACCCACAACTCAAGGATATAGGATTAGACGTCATCTATTTCTATCCGCAGCACCGGAATGCCAGAATGGGTGCTCAGTCGGGTTTGTTCTTGATGCCTACTCGTCTGAGCAAGTCGTTTATGGAGGCACTTCAAAGCCAATGCGATTCTTTGGAAAATACGGCTAAAGAGATTGTGTTGACCGAAGAGAATGTGGATTCTTTGCGCGTAGATCCAATTGTCAAATTTGAGTTCAATTCCAATCTGAGAGGTGAAGGGCGAAGACTTCTCCAGTTGGCCAATATAACACCGCGCACAGTTTATCCTGACATAGAAGGGATTGCTAAAGAGCTGCGAGGCGAGTATTGAAAGGCTGACATCAGCACCACATCTCTGAAACCCCTGTATTTGCTGGGTGCGGCGTGAGGGCGGTGGGAACGAATGAATCGAATACGTATTGACGAACTCAACGGAAAAACACGGTTTTCGGAGCGCTAATACTCACGAATACAACCGACAACCTTCAACATCATAGAAATGGTATAATATGCAGCAAATAGACATGAGCAAGAAACAGCCTCTGTCGTGCGCGGCAAAAGTGCCGCAAGTGAGGTGTTCGGCTGCATACCCCATGGGGCGAGAGCGTATGCTGCGGCGGGAAACGAAAACTACTGTGGCAATTTACTGTGGTGATCAAGTGTGACCCTGTTGACCTGCTGTTGACCTGGTGACCCAATAATATGCGTAGCATGATATGAGTGAAGAGGCAATGGTTCTCCCAAGTCGTTTGGTGTTTAAGTCATGGAATACAAGTTTGAATCCACCCATAGGCAAGGGGCACGCATTGTTGTGTTGCGTTCTAAAGGAAATTAATGCATTACTAGAAGGCTGTGACGTGCTGTATTTGTGTGAGTTTGATTGTAATGACCAAGTTGTGAAAGTGATTTCGGTGTTACAGACAAGTGAATGTTTTGACTGGAATCATATTTATGGGAAGTCCCTTATTGTGTTGAACGGTAAAAAAGGTAATGCTAGCCATAAGTCAGCATTGTTTTATAACCCAGATGTTTTTGAGAAAGTTAAAAAGCCAGAATTGTTCTATGAGCCTGTGTCTGGTATGAATGAGAATAACTATCGTATAGGTCAGCTGGTGACATTGGCTTTTGTCGGGACTAGAAAAAGGATAAACTTTTTCTGTAGCCATTGGCCTGGGCACAATGAAGTTGATGGGGGATACAAAAAAGCAGATGCAGCGAGTACAATATATAATATTTTGCGGAAGAAAATAGTTCATGAGTACGTCGTTTGTATGGGTGATTATAACTCTGAACCATATGAAACGGCTTTCTTGAATTTGGGGGCATCACGATCAAAGGCGTATGTGTTGGAGCACGGAAGAATGTATAATCCTTTTTGGAAATGTCTTACCGAGGATTGTGGAACATTAAAGTATCTTGAAACTAGCAGTTACAAGGCCTATAATCTGCTATACGACCAAATTCTAGTGAACAAGCAGATCCTTGAAGGTTATGAAGTGACTGCTACTGTTCTAGACATTGATAGGCAACTTGTAAATGGCGAACACTGGCCCGTTGCAGTTGAACTTATGAGGAGATAAACATGAAAGATTATGACTTTGACTCTGTTGTTGAGAATGCCATAAGTGCTGGGGAAGCTGGCGTCTCTAAGAAGAAAGAACTCGAAGGTGTGATGAACAAGTTTATTACTACCATTTCGGAACGGCTGTCTAGTCATTTAGGTAAGAAAATCACTTTAAAGAGAGAACCTGCGATAATTGATGACGGCAGCAGTAGTAGTATGTTCTCGTTTGTATTACATAGTAAGAGGAGTGAGACGGCGTTTGATGTGTTTGCTTTGGACGAAGGGGAGAGGGGCGTTGTTATTAGGAAATACAAGCTGTTTTCGTATGAGTATGACGAAGAAAAGGTTCTGCCCGTTATTTTACGCTATGGAGAAGCGTCTATTGCGTGTACATCTGAGGAAAAGATAATTGAAGCCCTTGGCGCTATGTTTAGGGCAAAGGTTGTGCAACTAATAGAATGGTGCAATAAAACATAGGAAATATGTATGGCGGGATATACACACTTTGAGAATCTAGGAGAGGTCAGAGAAAGGCCCCTTTTGTCAACTGCATTTGTCCCTGGTGCATTTGATTTGTGGTTTCCTTTTATTGAGCTTGAGAAACCTTGTAGCATAGGTAATGCCCTTAGAAGATTTGTCCAGGGGTGTATGACGGAAGAAGATCAGGCGGTATTTTATACCTTTTTTCATGAGTATCTTCATTTGATTCAATCTGCTTTGTATTTTGTTTGTCAGCTTCCTATAATGTTCACACACAATACAATATATGACATTCGTGTCACTTCTATAAGTCGAAAGGCCAAGGGGGAAACACGGTTGCTTCCCATATGTTATTCGCAGGAGACTAAAGATATATATAGTATATTTAACGAAGAATATTCTGCTATTGGTGATTATCGGGAACCATTTAGTGTTGTTAATATTTTAGAAGGTTCAGCTCGATTATTGGAGGAGAAGTTCCGTGGGCATAAAGTAGAAAGCGGGCATTGGCGATATTCCGCAATAAGAGAAGTTAATAATTTAATATTGTCAGATAGGCGGCTGTCGGATAGGGCATTATTAGATTTGTGTGATGTTTCATTGAGAAGGAAGAATCCGTCGAAGACATTCATAGGGCTATTGATGGCTATTAAACGATTAGGCATGACATGCAATGAGGACACATATATTAATTTTACGCAGCTGGCCGATAAAATAGGTTTTGATGCATTGCCATCGCTCGCAAATCTTGTTGTCAAAAATTCTTTAAGGATATTTAATAGCCCACTTCATGCTCAATATTGTAGACAGGTTGAGTCGCTATATAGTCAATTGCCGGCAATCTTTGGTGATGGCAGAGTGCTTTCATTGATTTACGACGAACTTTCCAATGATAGAGGTAAGGGGCTGCCAGTTTGTCTGCTAAAATGGATTTATAAATGTGGATCTCCTGTGATTATTAGTTCAGATGGAAGGATGGAGGTTTTGGATGTAAATATTGGCACGGCATCTCCGTTAGACCAGAATATATTAGGCATCAAGAGCGTTGTGGAAAGCATAATCAAGCAAGATTCAAAAGGATGTATGATGCGGGGTGCATGCGATGCTGCGAATAGTGTAGGCGGGTGTTTGCCAGTTGATGACGATTGCAGTTTGCGGCCATGGATGAAACAACCTGTGAAAGGCATGGTGTGTCCATTTGGTGCGATCTGGAAAGCATTCGGGCTAGAGGGTTTAACACCATGAAGTTTAAATTTGTTATGTAATCCGGAAGGATGATGAACAGGTTAATCGTAATGTTGGTGGCAGCGTTGGGCAAGACGGACTTTGGACTGTATGGCGTGGTCGGTGGAATGATGATGGCTGTGCTGTTGTCTGAAATGAGGATGGTTCGCGGTACAAGTGCCGCGGTGCTGAATGCGAGGCAAACAAATACAAAAGAACAATAAAATGAGGTGCTTTCAGTGACTGCATATGAGAAAGACATTCGTGCGCGCGGTATTGTAAGATACTGGATTGGCTTCTTTGCGAGACTCCCATTATGGTTGCAGACGCAATGGAAGCTACGTAAGATGCGAAAGGCAGGCGCAACAATAGGTAAGAATATCGGAATAGGCAGAAAGATAATGCCGCCAGCGTCGGAGAATCTTGTCGTAGGCGATCATGTTTCTATACAAACGGATAGGATTGATGTGCGTGCGCCGTTAAAAATAGGTGATTATGTAATTATTGGGGATTCTGCTTCTATTATAACATGCTCGCATGATATCGATGATTCCAAATGGGCGTTTAAGCGATACGGATTGGAGATTGAAGATTATGTTTGGATAGCAACTCGAGCGATGATTCTTCCTTCTTGCAGAAAGATTGGTCGAGGTTCTGTGATAGGTGCGGGTTCGGTGGTCGTGAAGGATGTGCCGCCTATGGCTATAGTCTCTGGGAACCCTGCAAGAATATTAAGGTTTAGGAAGTGCGTGCATGATGAAATGTTGCCAGAGACACTTTTGGGTGGTGGGCTGCTGAGTTATTGGCGGGCTAGATTCGTTAATGATTAAGATTTAGATGAGCAATAGTTGTTAGATATGGCAATTGTTAAATGACACAGAACCGCAGGATATTTCTGAATGTTGTTGCTTCCTATGGAAGAAGTCTTTTTTCCATTGTGTGTGGTCTTTTCTCGACTCGTTGGGTGTTAATGGCATTGGGACATACAGATATGGGGTTGTATAGTGTTATTGGCGGGCTTACGATGTTTGTTATGTTCTTCAACATCCAGTTTGCAGGAGCGGTTAGTCGGTATTTTGCGTTTTCGATTGGTCAGGCAGCAGTTTCAAAAGGTGGGGAGGCTGGACTGGATGAATGTCGCAGATGGTTCAATGTTGCGGTCTTTATACATACGGTTCTGCCTCTAACTTTGATTGCAATTGGTTATCCAATAGGCGAGTATGCAATTGCTCATCAATGGCTGGAGATTCCGTCCGATCGTATAATGGCTTGCGTATGGGTATGGCGATTTACGTGTATCGGCTGTTTGGTCGGTATGATGAATGTGCCATTTCAGGGGATGTACACGGCTAAGCAGCACATCGCTGAACTGACATTGTACAGCGTTGCACAGACGGCATCGAAGACCATTTTCATCTATATTATGGTCGTATTCCCTGGTGACTGGTTGGCGCGGTATGCTTTCGTGATGATGTTGGTTGCGGTGGTGCCTGCTGCGTTAATATGTTTTCGCGCTATTCAGACGTTTCCTGAATGTAGATTTCGATTGAATCAAATGTGGGATTGGGGCCGCGTTAAGAAACTGTTCGCGTATGTCTCTTGGCAAATTGTCGGCTCTGCTGGATTTGTGTTTCGAACTATGGGGGTCTCTGTTCTTGTAAATAAGGTGATGGGCCCCAAGGCGAATGCTGCAATGTCAATTGGCAACACGATGAGTGCCGAGACGGCGATGCTTTCATCAGCGTTGACCAATGCATTTAGCCCGGTAGTTGCTACGGCTTGCGGTGCCAATGACCTTGAGAAGATGAGGCAGATGGCTTTCATGGCATGTCGATTTGGAATTGTCTTGACATTGGTCTTTGCTTTGCCTCTTGCATTGGAGGTTGACGAGGTGTTGCGGATATGGTTGAAGACGCCTCCGCTCTATGCTTCGGAATTCTGTCTTTGTTTGTTGGCATGCGCAGTGATAGACAAGGCGACTTTGGGACATGTAATGGCAATAAATGCGAGTGGGAGGTTGGCTAGATTCCAGAGTGCACATGGATTTTCGCTTATGATAGCATTGCCGGTTGCGGCCATTTCGTATTGCTTTGTGCCTGGTGTTTGGTCCATTGGCCTGTCTTTGGTTTGCACGATGGTGTTCTCTGTACTGTGTGATGTCTGGTTCGCGCGGACATCTGTTGGCTTGAGCGCGAAGTATTGGTTGTCGCATGTTGTCGGCCCTACTGTTTTGCTGGCGGCCGCGTCACTTATTGCCGGTTTTGTGCCAGTCTTTCTCATGCCATCATCTTTTCTGCGGCTTGTTATTACGACATGTAGTACTTTGTCCTGTTTCCTGATAATTGGATGGTTCTTTGTCTTGTCTCGGGGAGAACGCATGTTCCTTTGCGAGCGGTGTCAATGTGTTTTTGGGTGCAATAGGAGAACAACTTGAAAGGTGTCAACAATGAGAGTGGTCCATGTGAATTATGACGGGGCGAAAATCGGTGGGGCGTCTATAGCGATGTTCCGCACGATTGAAGCACAACGGCGGGCTGGAATTGATGCTGTGGTGGCCTGTCGGGGTCTGCCTCAAGAGAAGTCGACATATCAGTACACGCCAAGCTTGTTTTGTCGTGGTGTAGAGTTCATGTCGAAAGTTGCGATGAAACTTGCCTATCGGCGTTGTTATTCGACAGGTCTCATTAATAACGGGATGGCAGACTTCGTCAATTCCTTGCGGCCAGATGTCGTGCAGCTCAATTGGCTTCAGGCAAATACGATTGGCATCAGAGAGCTGAAGAAGATTAAATGCCCTATTGTATGGTTTACACATGATTTATGGGCCATGGCAGGGGTCGAGCCATATCCAGCCGATGAATGGTATAAGACTGGGAAACCTGCTGGTACTTGGGTCAACCGTAAGGCATGGCAAGTGAAGTGTGATGTGGTTAGAAGTCTTGAAGGTCGTTTGTTTGTTGTTAGCCCTAGTGAATGGGCTTGCAAACAGGCGCGAGAAAGTGTGATGTTTAAGAATGTTCCATGCAGTTGTATCTACTATCCGGCGAATGAGGTCCTTGTCAATGCGTGTGAACATTTCGATGGAATGCCTAAAAAGCGGAATGAAAGGTTTACGATTCTATTCGGTGCGACAACTGGCATCTCTCGCCCAATTAAAGGATGGGATAGGCTTATGTCTGCAATTGATATGCTTACTGATGATGAGCGGACGGCGATGCATATCTTGGTTTTTGGCTGTGATATGCCGTCGCAGAAGATGCATGGTGTGGATGTTGATTTTATTGGGAAATTGACAATAGAAGAACTAATTCCCCAGTACCGTAGCGCGGATCTATTTGCTCTACCCTCTCGTCAAGAAACTTGGGGGCAGACAAAGACAGAAGCGTTATGTTGTGGTACTCCTGTAATTGCTTTTGATCAGACGGCTTGTGCCAATGGAATACGGCATCGCGTGAATGGATGGGTCGCTCCGGCAGATGACATTAGCGCATATGCAGAAGGCGTCCGTTGGTTTATTGATCGCTGGAAACGCAAGATTTCTCTGGATATAAAAGGCGAGATGATGGCGTATCATCCCCAATCGATTGCAAAGCAATGGGCTGATTTCTATCAAAGGATTCTCCATCAGTAAGGTGGGAAGAACCTATGAGTGCTGGACCAAAAGTTCTGATGACAACGTTAGGGCGAAGCCATTTTAACGTAGCAGCATCTGCATTGATTCGAAATGGGGCAGATGTTACTTTAGTGCAGGGCTGGACTCCTCGAAATTTGAATTCTTTAATGGTTCGTCTTGTCGCCAAAATAATAGGTAGACAATCTATTGTCTCAGGATTGGCTAAACGCATGACCCCAGAACTTGAGGGACATTCAATTTCTACGCCGTGGGGTGAGTTGGTGCAGACGGGCTTGTTTCTTACGGTGGGACGAATGGGCGTTTTCTTTTATCGTCTCTCGGCACGAATTGCTTTTAGAGTGCATGGTTTCTTTGTTCGCAAGTATCTTTCTGGATACAAGATTTTTCATGTCAAAAGCGGGCTGGGCAGAGGTGGCGCACTCAAGAAAGCCAAAGAACTTGGAATGAAGGTCTTGGTGGATCATTGTACGCCACATCCAGCTTTTATGCAAAAGAGCGCGGCACGAAGAGGATATGATGAATGGTGGTCGTTTTGGCGTGATGTTATGGCTGATTGTAATGAAGCTGATATTCTTATGGTCGGATCGGATTTCATAAGGGAGACATTTGTTGCGAATGGGTATCCGGAACATAAGATAAGGGTTGTGCCATTAGGTGTTCTCAAGACGTTTTCAAATGAGGCACACAAGTATTCAACCTCGGGCACATTGCAATTGATTTATACGGGAGGATGGAAATATGAGAAGGGGGCCGATGATTTGATTGGGGCAATTGAGATGCTGGTTTCCAGAAAGGTGGATGTCCATTTGACAATAGTGGGATCGTATTCTTTAGGGGATCGGTCTGTTCAGCGGGTTAATGCACAGTCACTCCCTGTAACATTTGTTGGCCATGTTTCGCAAGATCTGTTGCCGAAGTATTTGGCAGGGGCGGACGTTTATGTTTTCCCTTCATTGTATGATGGATTTGCCTTGTCAGCGTTTGAAGGAATGTCGGCTGGTTTGTGCCTTATAGCGACCAGAGAAAGCTCAATACCAGTTAGGGAAGGGATTACAGGGTATTACGTGCCGACACATGCCCCGCAAGCCATTGCAGATCGTGTGGAATATCTTTTTAAGAATCGTGCTGAGATTGAGCGGGTGGGACGAGCGGCTGCGAAAATGGTCTCGACGGACTATACTTGGGAGCGATATGCAAAAAATGTTCGCATGGTGTATCATGAGTTGATGAATGATATGGATAAAGGGGCATAGAGATGAGAGGGAAAACCACAGGACTTCTGTTTTTGATAGGTCTATTTTCTGTTACACAAATACGCATTATTGGGTCTATTGGCATTTCTGAGATTCCGATATTTCTTGTTGCGCCATTTTTATTTATCACGAATTATCGAGTATTGAAGCATGATGGATTCCTCCCTGTTGTCTGGTTGTCGTTGTTTACTTGTGTTGCCAATTGCATCTCAAGTCATTTAAATCACACCCCGATTGTGTTGGCAATGAAAGGCTTTGCTACACCATATTCAATATTTGCGGTCATAGTGGTGTTGCATAGATTGTTGCGTGATAATTTGAATGGATATAAATGGTTGTTAGTGGGTTTCGCCTTTTCGCTGATTGTTAATGTGTTTGTCTTCCAGCAGAGTAATGAGCTCGAGGCATTTTCTGACGGTGCAACTGGTTCGATCGCGGGGATGCGAATCGTTGAAGGCAGTGCGATTTTCTGGACGAGCCGTATTCGTCCGTTTATTGATGCTTTTATCGGTGGGTGGTATTCTCAAATCCCTTCATATGTCTCAGTTGTGTTGATGGTGGCATTCTTTCTTTTTTCTGCTATTAGTACTGCCAGTGGTCGTTCTATGGCGGGCGCAACGTTGGGTGGGGCGGTATTGTTGTTGATTGGGGGCAAGAAAAGGCGCCATATGCAGTTTATTAAACATCATTTTGTTTTTTTCATTGTATGTGGCGTGCTTGTATCTGTCTTCCTGTCAATTGGGTACAAATTAGCGGCTCAAAGTGGTGTCATGGGAGAAAAATCCCGAGAAAAATATGAACGACAAATGCAGGAAAGAAATGGTATCTTGGGAATACTTCGTGGGGGCCGAGCAGAGGTATTTATTGGGTTGACAGCTTGTTTGGAAAAGCCAATTTGGGGACATGGCCCCTGGCCACTTGATACGAATGATTACACTAAACGATATATGGAGAGGTATGCGACACAAGCCGAATGGGAGAATTATATTTCTTTTGATCAATATCTCTCAATGGCCGGACTAACACGTTATCGTATGATACCAGGGCATTCCCATATTATCTCATTTTGGCTTAACTATGGGATTGTTGGTCTGATCTTATGGTTGTATGTTCTATATCTGATAATTGTCTATTTTAGAAAATATATTGATGTTGTCCCGCAATGGTTTGGTTATATGTCAATCACGACGCCATTGTTTTTGTGGAGTATCTTTTTTAGTCCTTATGGTTTCCGGGTCACAGCACCTTTGCCAATTTGTATGATTCTTTTTGTCCGTGCAACTGCGATGGGACGTATTCATCTTCCTTTGGAGATGCAGATTGAGGCTTCAAAATATGACTAATCCAACGTTTTCTATTGTAATTGCGAACTACAATTACGGGCGTTTCCTCGAGGCTGCGATTCGTTCGGTTGCCGCACAGGATATGGGCAATCAGGTGGAGTTGATTATATGCGATGCGGCTTCAACTGATAACTCCGTTGACATCATTAAAAAGTATGCTGATGGTTTGCCACCCAATACCTCACGTTTAAAATGGGTGGATTCGGCCGCTAAACCTCAAGCTTCAAGCTCGCGACTAATTACTTGGTGGTGTAGTGAGAAAGATGGCGGGCAATCGGCGGCATTCAACAAAGGATTCTCTCATGCTAATGGACGTTTCTTGACATGGCTTAACGCGGATGACATCTTTACAAACGGGGCGCTCAGGGCGATAGCGCATGAAATCAACATGCATCCCGATTGTGAATGGTTCGCCGGGTCAAGTGTGTGGACGGATTCTGAACTAAATATTCAGCGTTGTTTTTGTGCCCATCGTTTTTCTTCTTTACGTGCAAGATACGGGTCAATTTCTGTTGGTGGGCCTAGCTCATTTTTTACAAAGCGGTTGCTAGTTAAGGTGGGAGGTTTTGATGAGGGGCTGCATTACATGATGGATACGGATTTGTGGTACAAGTTTTACAGAAAATGCGGCGTAAAGTATCTGCGAACACGCCACAATGTTTTTGCTTATAGGCAGCATGAGGCATCAAAAATGAGTGGAGCTGATGAACACGCGACTGAACGCGCATTGGAAAATAGACGCCGTGCACTTTTAGAATCTAAGGTGCTTGATCAGCGCTATGGTAGATCGCAGGGAATTGGTAGTAGATTGGCGCTGATACTTTCCGCCTCTCCATGTGATGCGTTCGTATCTTTTAGACGAGAACTAAAATGGCATGGCCTTTCGGCCACTTCAATTTAATGGAGGTAATGAATATGGATGGGAAACAGAATTGTGTTGTGTTTTTGACAGTTTCTCCGCAAGGATTTTTGCAGCTTGAAGGTGCGCAGATGGCGGTGGCTATTCGCAATGCAGTATATGCAGAAATGGAATCGGATTCGTATGTTGCGACTATAGATGCAAATATGGATAGCCCGGCCTGGAGCTATTTGAGGAAGTCGTATGAGAGCAATCGAATATTGAGTGCTGCTAATTCAACTGCACTTGTTAAAAAGATTGAGAAATTGTTTTTTGACTATAAAAATGTACTCTTGGAATTTGCCGGAGGAATGAATATCTTGAAACATCTGATTCCGGTAAAGATGAAATATGGTAATCGCTTTCGGATAGTTGCGTCTGTCTGGTACTACAGGAATGGAACTTGGCTTGGTTGCATATGGTCGTTGATCTTTGCGATTCTTTATTTGAAGTACGTTGACCGTGTGATATTTGGATGCCCCTATGCTGCGCGGAATTTCACGCTATCCTCCTTGCTGTTTCGCAAGGGGCTAGCATGTATTATGCCGTTAGCAGGCACGTCATCAGATGAAGGAGATGCTGATGCTGCTTGGAATGTCTTATCGAAGAGGCACCTAGATGGGGTGCTTCAGGACAAGAGCGCATTCAAAATTGTGTATATGGCGCAGTTACGTAGGTTGAAGAATCATATTTGGTTGACGAAAGCACTTTTGCCGGTTATGAAAGAACATCAGAACATACATGTAATCTATTGTGGAGCAGAGGGTGAAGTTTCGTTTGAACAAATACGAAATCTGGCACGTGCTGAACACCTTGAATCGCGGTTCTATCTTCCTGGAAGGTTGCCATACGAGTCTGTTCCAACGATATTGAAGAATGTTGATTGTGCGATTGTGCCATCGCGTACGGAGACATATGGTTTTACATACGTAGAACCTATGATGTTTGGCGTCCCGGTTCTCGGGACACGAATAGGCGTAGGAGAATACGCAATCCAAGATTATTTTAACGGGCTGTCGTTCTCATTGTCTTCCCCTACGGATTTCCAGCGTAAGGTTAAGTTCCTTGTAGAGAATCGTGATATAACATCTAGAATGGGACAAAATGCCAAGCGGTTTGCTGACGAAGTTTTTTCAATGTGCCATGTTGCTTTGATGCGGGTGGATTTGTATAAGTCCATTTTAAGAGATGGGAAGGTTTGATTTGTGCGTTTATTTCATGTTATAGATGGTCTTTCGCGAGAGAGTGGCGGGCCGTCGCGGTCGGTGCAAGGGCTTGTTGCTGGACTGAATGCGGAAGGGATCGAGACATGGCTGTTGTCGCTTGTTCAGGGTGATGAGCCATGGATCAATGGCGTGACGCATTTTATCAACGGGGAATCTTTTGAAGCAGTGGTTGAACGGATCAGGCCGGACATCGTTCATCTGCATTGCATTTGGAGCCCTGCATTGCATCGGTGTGCGGCGATTTGCTGCCGTCGGAGGATTCCGTATGTGATTGCGCCGCGAGGGATGTTGGAGCCGTGGAGCTTGGAGCAGAAGTGGCTTAAGAAGAAGATAGCGAGGCTCTTGTATCAGGATCACGATCTTAAATGTGCCGCGGCACTTCATGCGACGGCAGCGAGCGAGGCGGAGCAATTTAGGAGGTTAGGGTTCAAGAATCTGGTGATTGTCAGCCCGAATGGAGTAAATGTGCCTAAGGAATGGGGAACGGGGAACGGGGGACGGGGAACGGACGAGGGTATAAGACGGGTATTGTTTGTGAGTCGGATGCATCCCAAGAAGGGCGTGATAGAACTCGTCGAGGCGTGGAATGCACTTACAACTCACAACCCACAACTCACTAACTGGATTTGTGAACTGGTATATACGGTGAGCAGTGAGACAGAGCGGGAATATGAGGCGAAAGTCAAGGCAAAGGTGAAGGAATTGGGATTGGAAGACCAGTTCATTTTCACTGGGGCATTAAATGACGAGAAGAAGTGGCAGGCTTATGCCCGTGCTGACTTATTTGTTCTTCCGACATACAGCGAGAACTTCGGCATAGTTGTGGCTGAGGCGCTTTGGGCGGGCGTGCCGGTCATTACCACCAAAGGCACTCCGTGGCAAGAGCTGAATGATCGTGACTGTGGATGGTGGGTTGATGTCGGTGTCGAACCCTTGACCGTCGCTTTGAAAGAGGCGATGTCTCTTGACGACGCGCAGCGTCGCGAGATGGGCACGCGTGGGCGCGTGCTTGTGGAGGAGAAGTATACTTGGGACGCTGTCGTAAAGGCGATGGTTAAAGGGTATAAGGAGGTGCTGAATGGCAGAGCTTGATTTGAAGAACTATAAGAACCGACATTCATTTGGAAGTAAGGTTGCACGGGTGATGTGGAATGTCGTGTGGCTGTTGTTATTCAGGCCGACTCCGGATCGCGCTCTGGGTGTGTTTGTCTGGTGGCGTATTTTCCTTTTGCGTGTGTTTGGTGCGAAGATAGGTAGGCATTGCGCGGTGCGCAGTTCAGCGAAGATATGGCTTCCTTGGAATCTTGAGATGGGTGATTGGGTGGCGATTTCTGAGGATTGTGATGTTTATAATGCGGACAAGATTTCTATAGGCGATAGGACGACAATAAGCAAGGGCGCATTTTTGTGTGGCGCTTCGCATGACATTACTAGCCCTACTATGGAACTTGTGCATGCTCCAATTACGATCGGTAGTGATGCATGGGTTGCAGCTCGGACGATTGTGCTTCCAGGATTGACAATAGGGAATGGCGCTGTAGTGGCTGCTGGTGCTGTTGTGACGAAGAATGTTACCCCGTGGACGGTTGTCGGTGGAAATCCCGCAAAGGAAATCAAAGCAAGAAAACTGAATGTTTGAAGTGTTATGAGGTAGAACATGACAAATCAAGAAATGATAGATTCATATCAGCCGTCGCAAAGGAGCCTAGAGCGCGTGTCTCTCAAGAATATATTGCTTGGGAAGATATGGGGATGTGTTTGCAGTACGTTATATCGCTATTCTTGGAGATTCAATTCGTTTCGCATGATGTTGTTGCGCGTTTTTGGCGCGAAGTTGCATATTCAACCGAAGGGGTATGTGTCGCTTAATCCTAAAGCGAGAGTAGAGAACCCTTGGAATATTGAGATTGGGAACCTGTCTTCAATCGGTAATCAATCATGGGTCTATGCATTGGATAATATTATTATTGGAAGCAAGACATGCATTGGTGAATATGTGAAACTTTTGACTGGTTATCATGATATCGCGACTAAAAATTTTGCGTTCAGGACAAAACCTATTACGATTGGATCGTGCGTATGGATCGCTACAGGTGCGATAGTTTTGCCGGGAGTGACAATCGGAGATGGCGCGGTGGTCGCGGCAGGTGCTGTTGTGACGAAGGACGTTGAGCCATGGACTGTCGTTGGCGGCAATCCGGCGAAATTCATCAAGAAACGGGTCTTGAAGGATGAAGAGACTGATAGTAAACGCTGATGATTTCGGGCTGAACGAGCACACAGTTGCGTGGACGGTCAAGGGTTTCGAGTGCGGAGCCTTAACGAGCGCCACAATCATGGCGGGGATGCCGGCGACGGAGAAGGCGGTGGAGTTTGCCAAGGCGCATCCGCAGTTCTCGTTTGGAGTCCATTTCTATCTGGTTGACGAAAAACCGATGTGTGATCCGGCCGAAATTCCGAGCATGATTGATCCTAAGACGGGTAGGCTGTGGGTAACGCGGCAGTTCATCATAAGGAACTTTGCGGGGCTGATCAAGGTCGAAGACCTAAAGCGCGAGATGCGGGCGCAGTACCAGGCGATCAAGAATGCGGGTGTGCCGATTTCGCATATTGACGGACACGGGCACAATCACCGTCTGCCACAGAGCATCAAAGCACTCGCAGAGCTCAAGGACGAACTAGGGTTGTCAAAAGTGCGGCGGTGCCAGGACTTGGCCGTTGTAGGTGGCGAGTTGTGGCTTCTTTCGCGCGTCATCAACGGGCCAATGCAGAGACGGCTGGACAAGGCGGGGTTCAAGTCCACTGATCACTTCCTGATGAACGCTGGCCATTCATTTGACCCCAAGTGGTTCTCGAAGGCGCTAGAGGCGTTGCCAGACGGAGTAACGGAAATCGGAGTCCACCCTGGCGCAGATGAGCAGTGGCGCAGGATTGACACTGAGGATTGCTTTGATAACTGCCGCGGACTATGTGAGAAGTACGGTGTTGACCGAATCACCTTTAAAGATTTATGGTATAATATCTAAACATTGATGAAAACAAGCTTTTATTTGCCTGAAGTAGTCTTGACGAACGAAAAACTCGTTGAGATATATCCTGATTGGACGGTGGAGAAGATATTCGCCAAGACAGGGATTGCCGCGCGCCATATTGCCCGCGACGGCGAGTCGGCACTTGATCTTGCCGAGGGGGCGGCGAAGAAGTTGTTTGCTTTGTATAGCATAAGCCCGTCTTCGGTTGACTTTTTGCTGCTTTGCACCCAGTCTGGGGAGTACAAGTTGCCATCGTCCGCTTGCCTACTGCAGAATTTGCTTGGGATTCCGCAAACTGCTGGTGCGTTGGCGTTTGACCATGGATGCTCTGGTTTTATCTACGGGCTTTCGCTTGCGAAGGGTCTGATTGCCGGCGGGATGGCGAAGAATGTTCTGCTGGTCACGGCGGAGACATATTCCAAATACATTACGCCGGAGGACAAATCAACTCGAACGATCTTCGGCGACGGAGCGGCGGCGGTGTTGATTGACGTGCCCGCGGCAGCGAAGATCGGTGCGTTTTCGTTTGGCACGGATGGCTCCGGCGCGGAGAAGTTGATTGTTCGTGACGGAAGGCTTTTCATGGATGGCCCTGAGATATTTAATTTCACTCTCGACATCGTCCCCATGACGATGGAAGATGTCCTATCGAAGAACGGACTTTCTCGCGAGGACATAGATCTATACGTGTTTCATCAGGCGAACAAGTTCATGCTGGACTCGATCAGAAAGATCAATGGGTTGCCGCGCGACAAGTTCTATATAAATTTGGAAACGACAGGCAATACGGTTTCGAGTACGATTCCAATCGCGCTCAAGCAGCTTGAGGACGCAAGAAAGTTGCGGCCAGGCATGAAGGTCATGCTTATGGGCTTTGGCGTTGGGCTCAGCTGGGGCGCGACGATAATAACGATTTAACCAACAAGGAGAGATGACAATGACAGATCAGGAGAAAGTTGACAGACTGGCAGATGTGCTTGATCAGGAGGCAGGCGCGTTGAAAGCGGAAACGCAGCTTGATGAGATTGGTTGGGATTCGATGGGCATGTTGAGCGTCATCGCGCTTGCCAAGTCAAACGGCAAGACTGTCACTGGTGCGCAGGTGCGCGCATTTGAGACTGTCGGGGACATCCTTCAGGCGGCATTCTGATGAAACTCTGCGATTTAACCGGCAAGCGGATACTAGTGACGGGCGCGTCATCTGGTATTGGACGCGCTTGTGCTGTGTGTGCAGCAGGTTTTGGCGCGAGCGTTGTCATGACAGGTCGCCGCACAGACGCTTTGCGCGAGACGCTTTCAATGTGCGATGGGTCTGGGCATCAGATTATTGCAGGGGATGTTTCGTCGTCTGATTTCGTCGGAAGGCTGGCAGAGACTGCGGGCATGATCGATGGGCTTGTCCATGCGGCAGGTGTAGCGCCAATGTGCCCAGTTGGCATGCTTGACAAGGATGCCGTCGACTCGGTCATGGGAGTTAACTATTATCCCTTCTTGGAGCTAATGAAGCACTACTCAAAGAAGAAGTATCACGGGGAACGGCTCAGCGTTGTCGTGGTTTCAAGCGTTTCCTTCGCAGCTGGCTGGGCAGGTGGCGCGGCGTACTGCGGGTCAAAGGGCGCCTTGAGTGCGAGCGTCCGTGCGTTGGCGATGGAGCTTGCGCCCAAGGGGATTCGCGTCAATGCCGTATGCCCAAGCAACATCAAGACTCCGCTCTACTATGCTGGGGCTTCTGAAATGAATGACGAGGAGGCATTGAAGGAACTTATCAAGAAGCAACCACTTGGATTGGGTGAGCCCGAGCAGGTGGCATGGCCGGTGTGTTTCCTTCTGAGCGATGCGGCGAGTTTTATAACTGGTGTGAATCTGCCAGTTGATGGTGGGTATCTGGCGCAATGAAGCGCGTCCCGATAACTATTCGGATATTTTTGATAAGGGAGTTGGCGTCAGGAGCAGGCGCCGGCAGGAAGTTGCATGCTTTTCAGACGAATCCGTTTGCGGCGTCGGACGAAGCATTGGCAAAGATTGCTGGCTTCTATGATGAGAAAGAAGTTGGCAGGGAATTTGTGTTTCCACTGCGGCTAGAGACGGCACAGGCCGAGATGGATGTGCTCGCCGGATCGTCCTTGTCCGTCGAGCCGGAATATCGACGTAGTGGACTTGGGATGGATTTGCCGGAGCTTAGGTGGCAAAAGTCGCCCAGCAAGATTGGGTTGGGCGCGGCACTTTCGCAGATGGCGTTGCCTGTTCACAAGTTGCTCGATTACATTGTCTTCTTGTTGCCGCGTAACATAATGCTATGGCGTAGCCGTGCGTTGGTTGAAACGAAACTGAAGGGATTTGCTGCTAAATGTGTGGCGTTTGTGTTGGATTGCGGAATCTGGTTTTATTCATTGCTTCTAAAGGTTGTTTGTTCTTGCAAGCTTAATGGACTGACTATCGAAGAAGTTTTGTCTGATGACGAGTTGATGCTCGGTACTGTTGCAAGGTTGATTTCCGAGGACGGTGCTTCATTTGCCGAGGTACATGACGCGCGGTGGCTTAGGTGGCATATGACGGAATCATTTTCGAAGGATGGCCCGATGCGGTTGTATGCTGTGCACAAGCGTGGCGAAGTTGTTGGATTCTATATGGCTAAGAAGCGCTTCCACGAACAGGCGTCGCATCGTGGGTTCAAGGATGTATGGCTTGGTTCGGTTATGGAATGGCAGGTGAAGAAGGGGTTTGAAAAGAAGTTGGGGTGGCTTCTTGTCAGCGCGGCGCTTTGCCTTAAGAAAGAAGGGATGGACGCAGTAGAGATTCCGTCGGCGGACAGGTCGCTAAATCGCTTTTTGCATCGCATAGGTTGGCGTCAGGTCGGAGAAAGCAACTTTGTTATTAAAGCGGGGGAGGGTTCTCCTTTGTTTGGAAACAAAGAAATGACGAAGGTGGAGAACTGGCGGCTCCGCCCAGCAATGGGCGACGCGGGGTTGTCGTAATGAACGGTATTGCATTATGTTTTACTTGTGGCGGTCTGTTCTTTTGGTGTGACGCACCAAATATGTGATATAATCAACTAATTATCCTGCCGAATTGACTGTTCGGCTGGGAAGGAGAGAAGAAATGAAGATACTAGTTACAGGAGGCTGTGGATTCATAGGCGGACATCTTTGCGAGCTGCTTGTGAAGAAGGGGCATAAGGTCGTTTCGCTGGACGACCTTAGCACTGGTTCGCTGAGCAATGTCGCGGCGCTTAAGAAGTGCAAGAAGTTCTCCTTCGTCAAAGGGAGCATCTGCAATGCGAGGCTTGTCGACAGATTGGTCAAGGAGTCGGACGCCGTCTTCCACCTTGCCAGCGTCGTCGGCGTCAAGCTTGTCTGCGACGAGCCGGTTAGGACGATCGAGACGATGGCGGACGGAACGAGCGTCGTCATCAAGGCGTGCCGGAAGTACATGAAAAAGGTGCTGGTTGCTAGCACAAGCGAAGTGTACGGGAAGGGCTCCAGGGTGCCGTTCTGCGAAAGCGACGATACGGTGATGGGCGCGACATGCATTCGCCGTTGGGCTTATGCCAACTGCAAGGCGATGGACGAGTTCCTCGCTCTTGCCCATTACTACGAAGCGAAACTCCCAGTTGTCATAGTGCGTTTCTTCAACACGGTGGGTCCGCGGCAGACCAGCATGTACGGGATGGTTGTGCCGCGGTTTGTGAAGGCGGCGCTAAACAATGAGCCGATAACTGTCTACGACGACGGCAAGCAGTCTCGTTGCTTCTGCCATGTGCTTGACGTGGTCGAGGCGGTTGAGAAGCTGATGTTCCACTGCCCGGCAGCGGTTGGGCAGGTCATCAACGTCGGTAATCCGAAAGAGGTCACGATCGGGGACCTCGCCAAGTTCGTCAAGCGGCAGCTTAAGTCGAAGAGCGAGATCAAGAACATCTCCTTTGAGGAGGCTTATCCGGGAGGAGGGTTCGAGGATATGCGGCGGCGGGTGCCGTGTATCAAGAAGGTTAAGAAGCTAATTGGCTTCAGGCCGAAACGTACGCTCAAGGATATCGTTCGCGATGTCGCGGAGAGCATCAAGGCTGGCAACAAGTGAGACAAGTAGGAGGCATTATGAGCGAGAAGCTGAAGATTGGCATCGTCGGATGCGGTTTCGTCGGTGGGGCGCTGAAGTCCTGGATTGAAGACAACAATTCCGAGAATTGCGAGGTGCGCGTCTCCGATCCGCCGAAGGGGATGAATGACGACCTGTCTGACATCGACGTTGCGTTCCTGCAGATTCACGTTCCAACGGAAGACGACGGGACGCAGGACCTGACGCTGATGAAGGAAATAATCCGCGGGCTCCCAGATGTAACCGTGTTTGTTCGCACCACGATACTCCCCGGCACGTCTGACATGTTGACGAGGGAGACGGGCCACAAGGTCTGCTACATGCCGGAATTCCTCACCGAGCGCACCCATATCACGGACTTTCGCACCCAGCCAATGGTGTTTACGGGAGAGGAGGAATTGCTGAAGCGCATTTTCAAGGGCAAGCGCTATGCGGTTATGACGCCATTGGAGGCGGAGATAACGAAGTACGCGCATAATGTCTTTGGGGCATACAAGGTGACGTATTTCAATGCGGTGCGCGAGTACTGCGAGAAGATGGGGGCTGACTGGAACAAGGTTCATGAGGGATGCTTGCTGTCGGGATACATCAACGACGTGCACACCTACGTGCCGGGGCCTGACGGGAAGTTTGGATACGGGGGCAAGTGCTTTCCCAAGGACGTCAATGCATTTTCGGTGGCGACGCGCGGTACGTCGCTGGGCAAGTTGCTTGCCCCGCTTCACGATCTCAACGTCCATTTCCGCGGGACGGAGGAGCGTATTTGATTATGGATAAAGTACAGCTATCTGTCATTGTCCCGGCCAAGAACGAGAGGACGAACATAGTCCCAGTCCTCAATGCGTTGAAGGATTGGGTGGATGAAGTCTACGTAGTTGACAGCCAGTCGACTGACGGCATGCCAGATGCAATTGCGGAAATCACGAAGAATGCTGCCGCAAAGATCGAGTGCGTCCAGTTCCATTTCAACGGCAGTTACCCGAAGAAGAAGAACTGGGCCCTGGACAACCTGCCCATAAGGAACGAATGGGTCCTTATTGTAGATGCGGACGAGGTAATTCCACTCGCACTGGCGGCGGAGATTGCGGAGAAGGTGAAGAATCCTGACGCAGACGGATACTATCTGCACTTCCTCTATATGTTCCTCGGCAGACCGATTCGCCATTGCGGCTATGCCAGCCTTCGCGTTCTTAGGCTATTCCGGCATAAGCTGGGGCGATACGAGAAAATGCCTACGAACGGTTCGAAGAATGTCGGCGACTGCGAGGCGCATGAGCATATTATCCTTAATGGCAAGGTGGGCGGGTGCCTCAAGACAAGCGTCGAGCATTATGCCTATCCGACTATCCACAGCTGGGTTGAGAAGCACAACCGCTATTCGAGCTGGGAGGCCGAGCTGTACGATCAATTCATGAGCGGCGAGTTGGATGAAGGCGTTAAGTCTATGCCGCTTTCGCGGCGGATAAAGCGTAGGCTCAAACGTATTCATGCGCACCTGCCTTGCCGTACATTCTGCCGCTTCTGCTATCATTATGTTTTCCGTGCTGGATTCCTTGATGGCAAGCCAGGCTTTATCTTCTGCGTCCTCTTGTCGTTCTATGATTTTCTCTGCAACGCAAAGGTATGGGAAAAGAAGCATATCCAGAAGACGGTTGGTTGATTCTGTGTCTCATCCCGTCCTTCCGCGAGGCCGTCGACCACCCCGCCTATGAAGATCATATGCTCGACTAATCCCACCATCCATGGCAAGTCTGGCGATGCTTTTGCTTGAGGCAAATGAAAAATTTATCCAACATTTGGCGATAGATATTAACTAAATAATACGCTTGTCAGATACAATAGTATGGTGATTGCTGTTGCTTGCGAAATGCTCAACACGCCGAAAGATGGTCATGCACGGAAGTATTGGTGCAATGTGCTTGTGCTGCCTAAATTGAGTGATGGGTTCGGGCGCGTTATTGCCGAAGCGCTGAAGCGTGGCAAAGTGGCATCACAATTGACGGCGTATCGATGTGTGGAGGTGGGGGCGACTACGTCGGTCGCCATATCTACCTTGCTGACCACTGTGATGGCGTCCTGGTACAAAGAGTTGCCATCCTAAATCGGATATCCAGTTGTTAACATAGACACTCTAATTGCTTACAAATACGCGATGCAAGTTCTATCGAAAATTTCCATAGGAGCCGGAGACGTTTTCCTGTGCTTCGGCTTAGCATTGATTGTCATTGCCGCTTTCTGTGGCATATGTCTTGGATTGCCGACAGCTTGTGTGAGATAAAGGTATGAAAATATCGCTATTAGATATAACTCAGGCCTATCAAAAGGCCAAAGCTGATTGTTGGTTGCGACATGACTTGAATGAAGACGCGTTCTTTGTTTTCGAGAGTGCCTGGCAGGAGAATATCCGCAATTTCCAAGCTTTCATAAATAGGCCCATAGATAAAGTTGATTACACGTCTGATTGGCTTGGAGGATGGAGATTGGCGCTGAAGAAACCTATTCTTAAAGAGACAGATGAGGATAAGGATATGGCCGTAATGTCTGATCCTAATGAAAATATTAGGCTCAGTGATGTCAAGGCCATGACATATCGTTTGATGGCGACGCCGTCTGTCAATTTCCATATTCTAGGAGCGTTATGGACAAATATAGTTGGATGGAAGTATGATAAGCTGCTGCAAAAGTGCGTGTATGGGAATCGGTTGCGTCCACTGAAAGATGGGAAGCCTAATCGGGCCACGCGTGGAAGTTACAAACCATATCTTCCGATGTTTGCTAAATGGAAACAAGATGGTATAGACGCTATAAAAAGTAAGTTGAAGACAGGGGGCGCGATAGTAGTTACAGGAGATGCCAAGTCATTCTTCCATAGCCTTAAGCCAGATTTCTTGTTAGACCAGCGATTTTTGTCAGGGAGAAATATTGACTTGACCGCGCAGGACAAAGAACTTACAGAGCATTTGATTAAAGCGATAAAAGCGTGGACTGAAGCAACGCCGCTTAAAACCGGGCTGCCTGTGGGGCTGGCGGCTAGTTGCCTTATTGCCAATGTAGCTTTGTTGGACTTTGATGAATGTATGTCGTCTATGCATGATTGTGTGTTTTATGGAAGATATGTTGATGATATATTGTTGGTTCTCAATACAGAAAAAGGGCTGTTGTCTCGGAGTAGGGTGTGGCATAAAATTGCAGGAGTATCAAAAGTTCTTGTGCCAAGCCTTGCGATTGATGAAAAGACTGGAAAATCACATATTGAGGGTGTCGTGTTCAAGCCATATTATGAAGACAATTGCGTAGCGGAAGATTGCCAGATAAGATTTTGTGGAGATAAGTGCAGAGCCTTCTGCTTGGATACAAAAACAGGCCCATCCTTCATATCAACGCTAGAAGAGCAGATACATGATATTACAAGTGAGTTTAGGTATCTACCTAAGACGGTATTTGACGCCAAGGATATCGAGTCTAAAGTGCAACGATTGGTTGCTGAAGATGGTGATGTAGCAGACAATTTTCGAAAGATAGAAGCACTGGCTCTTCGGCGCAGAGAACTTAAAGAAGTCCTGAGGGAGATGTTCTTCTTTTTGCAGAATCTGCCACTAGATTGTTGGAAAGAACAACGAGTCTCATTTTACAGAGTAGTAAAACGTCATTTGCTATCGTATTCAAAATTCCCAGAATATGCCGAGAATGAATTTCGAAAGATAATTTCTCTTGCTACTCTGTGTGGTGATTTTAAGGAGCTGGTGGAATTATTGACCTTTATTGACAAGATGGCCCATAGATTCATGAATATTCGAGATTCGGTGATTGTAGGCCCTCGCGATCTTAGGATTAATAAACAAATTCTTGATGAAAAGTGGAAATCTGAATTGTATTCCATGTATGCGAGAAGTGTTGCGTGTTCAGTTAGGGCATCAGGAGATAGGGAATATTTTAAAGAATACAATGAGGTTATTAAGAAGTGTTCTGGATTTTTTGGAAGCCGGAAGATGCACACAGGGACTGTTGCACGGGTGTTTACAACCAAATATGCTTTGCATGACTTGGCCGCAACAAGTTTAATCCAATGCTTGCAATGGAAAAATGTCAGGCCATATTCAATATCATTCAATTATAATTATCTCCCCATTGTCTCCGACTTCATGGATAGGTGTAAATGCGCAGCATTCTTTGAAAAGAGGTATTTGAACGATGTGCATGAATTTTCGCAATATGTTATCCGGCCTTTCAATATTGCAGACAAAAAAGACGCAATCTTGTTTGGATTATTGTTCCCGACAAGGCCATTAATGGAGATTGATATACCATTTCTTGGCGATTCCGTGCCACTCCACAATGCACCACAAATATTTAGGTCGCTACGTGGTTATGAACTTGGGACTATTGAAGAGCAACCTGTTTCTGTGTGTATGCGCTCACCAGTGACTGTTAAGCAGATAGAAGCGCATGGAAATGCGAAACCAAAGATTGCATTGCTGAATCTTAAGACTTCTGAAGAGATGTGTTGTGATGAAATAAAGATGCCTTCAGGCGAAAAATTCTTCGCGCGTTTTAAGGCTATTATATCAAGTTTTAATAGAATATTCGTTAGGAAAGATGTTAACTACATTTTGGTTCATGAATTGGCGTTGCCGTTGAGATGGTTTGTTTCATTGGCCAAACGATGTGCGGACAATGGGATAACGCTAATTTCTGGAACAACTTATCATGTTACTGACGCAAAGAAGCGTCTGTGTCGGAATGAGGTTTGGCTTTCGTTTGTCACTGGTTCTGGTGGGTTCAAGAGGCCATTGCTAGTTTGCGAAGAAAAGAAAGAACTGGCGCGTGAGGAGTCGTATCAGCTCAAAAATGAACTTCACTATGAGCAAGATACTCGGTTGCCAAGGGGGCGACACGCGGTATTCAGGCACGGTGACTTTTCGTTTAGTGTACTGATTTGTTCTGAATTGACCGATATTGTCAATCGGGCTAGATTGAGCGGGCTTGTTGACGCTCTTATAGTTCTAGCCTGGAACAAAGATGTAAGTTCGTTTTCGTCAATTGTTGAGTCAACAGTTTTAGATCTGCATGCCTATGTGGTATTGGCCAATAACAATGTATATGGTGATAGCCGTATTCGATCTCCGGAAAGAGAAAAATGGAGTCGAGATCAAGTTAGGATAAGGGGTGGCATCGGCGAATTCTGGGTTTTGGGTGAGCTAGATATCCCGGCATTGAGATGGTTTCAAGAAAATTGGAATCCCGAAGTCTATTACGCTGAGCCAGACAAGATGAATGATCCTCCGAAGTGTGAAGGCTACAGGCGTTTTAAGCCTATCCCGATTGGATACGAATCCTCTATACCTAACTATAGAAGATTCTCATTGCAAAACAGAGGCGCCAAGTGAGAATCGCCCTCATTACTGCTTGTTACAATATTGCATGGACAATTGGCGATGCCGTCAAGTCTGTCTTGACGCAGAGGCTGACTGGATTAGGCTCGGAGTAGATTTTAGGTAAGAAGTGTTAGATTTCAGAAGAAGATCTGTCATATATGATTGATGAATGAGGTCGAGAAGCACGCATAAAACTATACACGATCTACAGTTGGAGTCGGAGAGCGATGTATATAGACAGGTTAAGGTTTAGAGGTTAAAGTTAAGGAGATAAGGATGAAGATCAGAATATTCATATCGAGTGTGCAGGGGGAGTTTGCGGCGGAACGCAGACTGCTGAAGCGATACATATCGAAGAATCCGGCATATAGGCGGCTATTCGATACGTTTGTGTTTGAGGAGGACGTTGTTGCGGCCGACCGTCGTACCGACGAGGTGTACTTGGGCGAGTTGCGGCAGTGTGACGTGTACATTGGACTGGTTGGAAACGAATATGGATTTGAGGATTCTGAGGGTGTGTCGCCTACAGAACGCGAATACGACGAGGCGACGCGTCTTGGGCTTACGCGGTTGGTGTTTGTCCTGGAGAAGAGGGATGGGAAGCGGCATCCCAAGGAAGTGGCATTTCTGAAGAAGATTTCAGCGTCGGTCATTCGCGCAAAGTGTGACGATCCAAGTGCCTTGCTCTTGGAGATTTATGCGAGTCTGGACGGTTTGCTCGTCGAGCAAGGGGCATATGCATTTCTGCCATTTGAGGCAACGCCATGTGAAGGAGCGTCGCTGAAAGATATTTCTCGTACAAAAATCCGTGAGTTCATTGTCACGGCAAAGATGAAGCGGGGGCTCGCGCTTGCGCAGAACACACCAGTTGATGAGTTCTTAAGGCACTTTCATCTGCTGTCCCCAGACGGTATTCCCCTTAACGCTGCAATTCTTTTGTTTGGGCGCGATCCTCAACTGCGATTCCTGACATCGCAGGTAAAGTGTGTGCAATGGCCGACGCCAGAGCGCAGAAAGCCAATCAAAGACCATCGCATTATCACTGGTACGCTCTTTGAAATGACGGACATGGCGGTTGCATTTGTTCTTGACAAACTTGAACACTGGATTGGTGTGCGCGATAAAGATGCTGTGGCCCCGTCTGGCTATGATATCCCGCGTTCGGTGGTCTTGGAGGCCATTGTGAATGGAATCGCACATCGCGACTATGCGAGCAATGCATCTGTCCAAGTTGAACTCTTCCCAGATAAATTGCTTGTGATGAGCCCAGGGAATCCTCATCCGTCCGTTGATGTCGAGAATCTTGATAAACCGCATTCGTCAAATCCTGTTAATCCCCTGATTGCAGATGCATTGTATCAGACAGGCCATATTGAACGGCTTGGCACTGGCCTTGAAGACCTGTTTCTAACATGCAAGAACATAGGGCTGCCCAAGCCAAAGATTGAACAGTTCGGGGGGGCATTCCATATAACAATCTTTCGTAGAAACAAAATGAGTGCCCCTGTAAATGTCCCTGTAAATGTCCCCGTAAATGTCCCTGTAAAGGCATGCCTTGCGGAGCAGATATATGCACTTGTTAAGGAATATCCTGGCCTGAACAGGGTTTCGATTGCAGAGATGATAGGCGTTGATATTCGGACAGTAGGTCGTCAAGTTTCCGCATTGCGAGGGAGAATTGAATTTCGTGGAGCGCCAAAGACAGGCGGATATTTTGTGGTGGAGAAATAGAGCCAGTTTCATTTTGGGAATCCATGACACAAGGTATAAGTCAATGTATTACCTCAATAAGATAGTCGGGTTTGCGATCAGCCCCATTGGCATTGCGGTCTTTGGCGGGCTTCTTGTCTTGCTTTGCGCGCGGCTCAAACTGCCGCGCTTGGCGAAGTGTCCGCCGTCCCATTTGGGGAAAACAGGTCTGTCCTATCGGCATCCTCGATGGCAAGCCTGGGTATGTCTTCGCCCGCGGCAAATGGCGCTACTTCTCCAACATCCGGCGAAAGATCCTATCAGCGCAGTGATAATTTAGGTCTCCTATGAGAACAATTGTCAATAGGCCGTCGCGGAGCGACTCCGCCGATTTCGGAAGCAAGTGATGTCCGTCTCCTATTCGCGCTCTGGAACTGTTCGCTCCCGCGCATCTTATAATGCGTCTGCGGGGGT